>ERZ1370068.9945-contig-8686_pt1 | contig 57098 bp, 96 predicted proteins | sample MGYA00561227_ERZ1370068 | MGnify/ENA primary metagenome ERZ1370068 (study PRJEB38410, sample SAMEA6850437) | metagenome | study: Metagenomic assessment of the ecological functions of the soil: analysis of the soil microbiota associated with the... | reverse complement strand
TGTACTTCGTTCGTTGTCATTACTGCCAGAGAAATTGCTGACGCTCGACAACTACCGCAGCAATTTGACCGATGCGCGCACTTATCGAGCGCTGCAGAACAGTCTTTCCTGGCCACGGGAGGGGCAACGTTGTGTATGCTGCTTGCTGCGCTGACGGCATGGGTGACAACCAAGACGAGAGTTGCCGGACGCGGGGTCATCGAAGGTTTGACGTTCATTCCCTGGGCTTTTCCCGGGACCGCGCTCGCCATCGGGCTTCTCTGGACTTACGTTTATGTCCCACTGCCGATCTACGGCACGCTGTGGATTTTATTGATCGCCTACATCACCCGGTTCCTGCCGTATGGCCTGCGCACGATGACCAGCACCATCGTGCAGTTGCACGACGATTTGCCAGCAGAGCGTCGATGGTCTGCGGCGCCAGCTTCCTGACGACCTTCCGGCGCATCCTGCTGCCCTTGCTCCGGCCCGGCTTCATCGCTGGCTGGATTATCTTGGCGACGATATTTCTACGCGAGTTCAGCACGTCGGTCTTTCTCTATTCGCCCGGCTCGGAGCCGCTAGGACCCTTGCTTTATCATTTTTACGTTGACGGCAATCTCGGTCCCATGTGCGCGCTCGCGTTGATCGTAAGTGTCATCTGTGTTGTTCTCATAATAATCGCTAGGAGAATCGGCAAGGTCGGCGGCGCCATCTGAGGAATCTTTGAAGGCAAGGCATTATCAACTGCCACTAGGCGCGAACTTAGGACACAAGAGGCAAGAGCATGGATGCTGGAACGGCAAAAAAATTAATCGAGAAAAATTTGTCCTATGACGAGGTCAAACGGCTGACGGTCAAGTTAGTGCAGCACGCCAGCCCGCAAACCCCATTGCTGGAAGCGGAACCGCAGGTGTTGGCGTTGATCAAGGACGTGGTGAGGCCTGGAATTGGAAGCGTCGGGATTGAAGCCGGTGATCGATCGCATGGGTAATCTGATTTTGCATATCAAAGGGCGCGAGCGAACCGATCGGCTTGATGCTGGTCGGCTACGCCATGTGCGCGGCGCCGAGCACGATGCAAGATCCCTATTCGGGCGCCATCGTCAACGGTGCGCCCTACAAACTCGACGGCGAGTGCGTCTGGGGCCGAGGCGCGTGCGAGCAGAAGGGCAGTCTGGCGGCGATGATGGCGGCGATGAAATTCATCGGCGCGGGCAAGCTCGCGCTACCGGCGCGATCTCTACTTCGTCGTCAGCACCGCCGGTGAAACCGGCCGACATGATTCGTTGGCGTACGTGCTCGACCACGGCGGCGTCGAAGCCGATTGGTGCGTCATCGATGGCCCGCCGGAGATCCAACTGGGCAACAAGGGCCGGGTCGATGTTCTCAGTTACGGTCAAGGGCAAGCAGGCGCACAGCAGCCGCCCTGTGGGAGGAATCGACGCCATCGACGGCGCGATGAAGGTGTTGGAAAAACTCAAACCGCTGATGCCGTATCCCGAAACCAAAAGCTCATCCGGAGCTCGGTAAGGTAAGTCTTACGCCCAACGCGATCGAAAGCTTTCCAAGGCGACGCACACGATTCAAAACGAGTGCCGCATTATGTTCGACTGGCGCCTGTTGCCGGGCGATGATCCCAACAAAGCGGTTCAACAAATAAAGGACGACGATCGGTGCAATCGAGCCGTTCGAGGTCGTCGTCGAGCCGCGCGGATTTCATGTATCCCAGCGAGGTAGCGAACGACGCCGATGTCGTCGGCGCGCCTCGAAAATGGCATTCGCACCATGCTCGGCTATGAGCCCAAGTTCTGTTTTTCGACGGCGGCGAACGATACCGGCTTATTCAACTTCCGCGGCATTCAGGCGATCAACTACGGTTCGCGGGATATTCGCTTCCAACACACCGACCACGATCTCGTGTCGGTGGTTAACGTCTTCAACGCGGCGAAGGTGTTTGCGTTTCTGGCTATTCACCGCTAAGCGTGCATTCAAGGTTCAATAGTTCCAAGTTTTTGATCGGACCTGACATGAAGCCTGGCAGCGATCAGCTTGTCTTTTTCGTGCTTCTGCAACATTCGAACGTAGTATTCCCACAAATTGATCATCGCGTCCGGCCGGTAAATTCGCTTTCGTTTCAAGAGTGCATCTTCATCCGTGGCCCAGGAGAAGGCGCCCATGGATGCTGGCGGTGACCTAGCGTTTGGCGCTGTATTCGAGCAGTACGCCGCGAATACAAGCTTCTTCGATGGAAGTGCCGGCGACGACGATGCCGTGATTGCGCAGCAGCACGATCTTGTGCTCGCCCAAGAGTTTCACCACGGCGATGCCCTGCTCGGCGGTGACGATCAAGTCCGATGATTCTTCAGAATTTATTTCAGCGCCGGGGTAAAAGGCACAGCTCAGATTTGTTATCGGCAGGAGCCGATGCTCCGATGAGGCGATGATCGTCGAATACGTCGGATGCGTATGAATGACGCAACGAATCTCTGGATGGGCGCGGTACACCTCGCTATGAATTGGAAATTCATTATGACGCTTGCCGCTTGCCTGCGAGCGTGTTGCCGTCGAAATCGATCAAGACTCAGATCGTCTTCGGTCACCTCTTCGAGACCGATACCCGAACCCTTTGATCCAATACTGCCCAGGCGTATCCGTAAGCGCAGACACGTGGCCGTAGATCATGTCATTGTGCCCCTGCATGGCGAGAATACGGTAGGCCAGGGCGAGTTTTTCTTGCTAAGCTCATTGAGCAGTCCTCGCAAAGAATCGCTCTTCGTGTAGTTAGCGAGAGTATCGGAGGGACTGAATGCCTGTCAAATCGGGGCAAGAAAAGGGTTGAGAAATCGCTGCGAAAAAGACGGCAGGCATGCGGACCTGCCGTCCTTCAGAGAGATTTGTCGGGCAGGGGCTAGCGGTACGCCTAACCCGGCGGTCATCTTGATAGTAACGGCCGAAGCGCGCGAGTGCGGACGGTCGAGGATTTCACGTTTTACGGCGGATGTCGTTTCAAAAACTTTCGAGATCGTCGCTGCTTGTCCAAATATTTCTTGCTGTTGACCAGATTGGGGTTGTTACGCAACTCGGTCGATACCTTGGGATGGTCCTGCAAGAAATCGTGGAGACTGCCGCATCCTCATCGCGCAGATTACTCCAGGCCGCCCAGGGGTACCGAGGACCGACAGTGCTAGCTGTTAGAATCAACGCACTCGACAAACTATACCAGTGAGCTTTTCTCGTTTTCATGAGAGGTTCTCCCTTCGTCCCTTTAGACGTCGGCAAAAACAATTTTGTTTAACGCACTTCGACGCAAGCCGGCTTTGGCCCTGAATCCGTGTTCTTAAGACGAATTATATCCTATTTGACGAACAGGTGTGTACCGTGTGAGTCAGGCGGGAGTCGAAGGGCTTGAGGAGTAAGGCATCGCCTCTTAAGAACAGTCGAATAAGAGTAAGGAGCCGAATCGCCGCAGCCAATCGACCAGGGACTGGCCGCGTCGCGCTCGGGTGAGGAATTCAAAAATATGCGGGCCTACTTCAAAGCGCAGGCCTTCTGCGCCGAGATCAGCGACGGTGATTGCCGTGCCTCTCTTTTCTAGAAGAGAACCATACCACTTTCAATCTGTCGCAGTTCGCCGACCGCGACCCGTGACTTTGTCGATGCCGGTGACGCCGTTCCGATGATGAAACTCCTGCGGAGTGCCGCTGCGCGCGCGTGACATCCTCGATCAAACATGGCGCAATCGCCGCGTGATGACTTCCGGTCGCGAGCGAAAGGTAGCCATTTGAGCTCATAACCGTCCGGCCGTTTCGTGACCGAGGGATCGGATCGTTGATCGCAACGCCGGCAGCTTGCAGCTCTCCTGGTATCGCCGCGCAGGTCGTCGGTCACAGAAAACAAAATCGACCGATCGTTCGCCGTGGCTCAGCGGCTCCGCACCAACCGGTGATCGAGGGCCTCGCGATAAAGGCGATGATTTCGAGATAAGAGCCGTCCCGGAGCGAAATCAGCAGCATTAGCGGCTACCGACTGGATGCTGTCCACCTGGAATAACGGTGAAGCCGAGCTGTTCATAGTCTTTAGCGGCTTGATCCAAATCTTTGACGACGACAACCGATATGATCGGATCCCCTTGAATCATGCAAGGCAACTCTACATCATCTATATCTTCGTGTTCGGCCTACCTGGCGAAGCTTAGGTTCTTGTTGAACACTGCGCAGAAAGCTCAAGGTCCCACGATCTGCGCGGCCGGAACATCTTTGGGATTCGCTGGTCGGCTTCGCCTGAAAAATCGCCGCCTGCATGGCGTGCGTCTTGGTGTGCGCCGCATCGCGGCTCATGGTCTTCACTGATCAACTCGTAGCTTTGTGTCGGCCTGTTTGCGGTCCAGGTTTGTCAGGAGTGCTGCGCGAAGGTGAGTTACTTGCTCGGCTGCTGGCGAATGAACAGCAAAGATTTCACGATTGCGCGCACCATTTTCTGACTTGGTCCGGACGTTCTTTAGATGCGGCGCTCAGTGTCCTACCCAGGACGCCCAGTGACTGTCTGCCCCATGAAGTCGCCGCTGAAAACCAAAGTCGAAATCCCAGGGCCTCTGCTTGAGATCGTTCGGTGGAGTAACTATGGCGCCCGCGACTTGCCGGTCTGCCCATAGCCTGCCATGCGCTGGCAGCTGGTCGCCCGCCGATGACGTGGTGATGTCGCGGATCGGGATTGAGTCTGGCAGGACGTAGCGATCTCTCGCCGTGAAGTCTGTCGTCGTGCCGGGGGTTGAGATCGCGATGGTTTTGCCTCTCGAGATCTGCGACGGTTTTATTTCCGGTCGCTCGATCGACGACTGCAAAGGATTTCCACGCCGATGGCGGCAAGCCCATCTACTTGATCGCAAGCTCAAAACGGAGACCGTACCGTCGTCCGGCAGAAGTCGTGGCCTTGAGCTCGCCGGCAAGCAGTGCCGCCACGCACGACATCGCCCGCGACCTGACGAGCTGCACGTCGAGATCTTCCTTGCGAACTGGCCGAACTCGCGGCCGACAAACGCGGAAATATGACTCATCGCGGTCGCCGGGTAACCGAGGTGTGACTCGCTCCAATTGAGTGTGATCCAGGACCGGCGAGAATGGCGGCGATCGAGAAAACGATCGCCGTGATGACAGTCGCGAGGAGTTCGCGAGGTTCATGATGGTTGATTCTACCGAGCTGTTGCGCTCGTTACTTGAGCGCCGGCGCGACTTCATCAGAAAGCGTTTAAGATGTTTGTTTTGATCCCATCGAGGTCATGCGCAGCGTGATGTGCTCGATGCCGGCGGCGAAATAAGCCTTCAATTCCTCGACGCATTGTTGCGCACTTCCTGCCGGTGGTGAAGCCTTTCGACGAATTTCATGCTGAAGTTGGACGTGTAGTATTTGTCTAAGAACGCTTTGGCTTTCGTCGAGCGCGCGGCCTGACGGTTTCTCGTTGATGTTGATGTTGTGGTAGAGCGAGCTGCCGATTTTGCCGGATCGCGGCCTTCCTCTTTGGCCATCGCCAAGATGCGCGCCCATTGGGATTTGAATTCTTCCGGCGTGACTTTGTTCGGTCATCCAGCCATCGGCATACTTTTGCGACCCGGCGCAGTCCTTTTTCGACTGCAGGCGAAGGCGCTCGCACCATCCTTCCAGGTGATGACCAGTCGATTGCTGGCGATCCAGATCGGCAATGCGATTTTGCACCGGGCGCGGTTGGATTGTCACGCCTTCGAATTCATAAAATCGCCCTTTGTGCGACGCTTTCTCTTCGTGGAAAAGTTTTCAAAATGACGATGCCTTCTTCGAGCCGGCCGACGCGCTCGGTGGTCTTTGATGCCCATGACTTTGTGTTCAACGCTTGCGCCGGACTCTGCTCGTTCGGTCCGCCGAGGCAAACGGCCAACCACGAACGGCCGCCAGAAATGACGTCAGCTCGCCCACTGCTGCGCCAGCACGCGCCGGGTGGCGATGCGAAACGTAGCCATACAGCCGACGGCGAGCTTCACTTTTATGTAATCGCCGCAAGCGCCGAAAGGAGCGCGATGGACTCAAGCTGCGGTTTGGCGAGCAGGCTGTCACCGACTCAAACGGCGCTGAAAGCGCCGGAGTCTTCGCCGCGTTTCGTCATGTCGAAGAAGTTCAGGAACCGTCACCGCGCCGATAATCACGCCGCGATTGGCTAAAGTAAGGCCGAATAAGCCCATAAAAATACCTTTCAACAATCGAACGATTTAGGCGCTATAACACAGCGACCCAATCACATGCGAAAGCGTTGCCCGAGTTGAAGAAAGTACGACTCCCGTGTCATGCTCGGAAAAAATTTCCGTGGGAATTGCGCCACGCGCTAGGAGTACAAGATGAAAGCGAGCTTCCGAGATTACGTCAACACACTGCGCCGGAACGACGAGTTGCTGGAGATCAGCAAGCCCGTAGACTTGCGCGATATCGCCGCATTGGTGGCGCAGTCGGAAAAAGGCGCTGCTGTTCAAAAATCTGGTCAGGTTATTCGATGCCGGTCGTGTCCGGCCTATTACAGTCAGCGCAATCGTATCGCCCTCGGCATGGATGTCGAGTATGAAAATATCGCCGACAAGCTTGGCGAGGCGATGGACAAGCCGATCAAGCCCAAGCGTGTCGCCAATGCGCCGGTGAAAGAGTCATTCACACCGGTAAAGAGGTGAACCTCTACGATTTTGCCCGTGCCGGCTATTTTCGATCGACGGACGGCGGACCGATGATCACCGGGCGGCGTCGTCATTGCGCCGAAGATCCTGAGTTCGGCATCAACGCCGGCATCTATCGGCTGATGCTCAAAGAAAGAAATATCACCGGCATCGATATCGTGACGCCGAACAATATGCGCAAGTTCGCCGAGCGCGCGCTCGCGAAAGAAGAAGCCTTTGCCGATTTCTATTTCGATCGCGCACCGCATCCGTATGAATTGGTCGCGTCCACTTTCAAAGCTAATCTTGGCGTCAACGAGCTCACCTTTGCCGGCGGTCTGCGCAACGAGCCGCTCCGCCTCGCGGACGGTGAAACCGTGCCGATTCCCTGTATCGCCGACGCCGAGATCGTCCTCGAAGGAGAAATTCTTCCAGAAGGGTGGGTGCATCCCGAAGGACCGTTTTCGTGAATTCAACCGGCTCATGGGCGGCCTGCACATGAATCCGCGCGTGCGCATCAAAGCGATCATGCACCGCAAAGACGCGATGTATTACGCGCTGCAAATGCCGTGGGAAAATATTTGGATGAGCGCGCCGATCTACGAAGCCGCCGCGAGGCGCGTGCTCTTCGAAGCCGGCGTCAGACGAAACGCGATCAGTGTCACGCCGGGTGGCTGCTGCCACTGGCACATCGTCGCGTCGATCAAAAAAGCTCCCGGCGACGGCAAGAACGCGATCCTGGCGCTGCTCTCCATCGCCGACATCAAGCGCGTCACGATCGTCGACGACGATATCGATGTCTTCGATCCGGTCGACGTCGAATGGGCGGTCGCCACGCTGCGTGCAAGCCGACCGCGATGTGCTCATTGTTCCTAATGCACGCGCCAAGCCGCTCGACCCGTCTTTGCCTCTGCCGCTGCACGGCAGAAGTGCCGACGACAGCCAAGATGGGCATCGACGCGACGATTCCAGAGAATATCCCGGCGGAGCGTTACACGCGGATCGTTTATTTCAATCAGGGCAAAGATTGATTTGAAAAACTATCTCGGTCCGGTGGACGAGGCGAAGAAACCAAGCACGTCTTCGAAGCCCGCCGAAACCGTCGCGAGGTGTTAGCTGAAAAGATTGTTGCACTTATCGAAAAGTCAGCATTGTTTTCTTCGCCGATCTTCTGGAGAAATTTCCGAGGGTGGACTACAAGACTCGTCGCTAGTGCGGTGGCGCGGTTATACGAAGAGGGGAAGATCAACCAGGATAAAGATGGGAAGTTTGAGTTAAAAGGCTAACACAGCGACGATAGCGGTGTACTTACTAAGGATGACGGCTGCCTTGTTTGCCTTCGAGCAGCCAGTCAGGAGCACTCGACGCCATTCGCAGACGTAAAGGCGAGCTTGGCGAATATATATTCGACTCGGAGAAACATCAGCAGAGGGCAGAGTCGCAGTGATTGATACATCTCCAGCCTGATAACCTCACGGCGATGCGACAATTAGGAGTGCTACGTACGCGACCAATATGCCAGCTACAACGGTGAGAACGACAATAGATACCGCATTCCAGAAAGGTAATTTTTAGATTTCATCAACAACCATGACGGCCACGGCGCAACGGCTATGATATGTGACATCGAAAAAGGCGCCTTCGTGGTTGGCACCTTCATGGGCGCCAAACTCGCCGGCGCCTCAGCGGAGACGTTAAACCTGCGGAAACATTTGGTGTTGTGCAGGGGCCAAACCTGTGGCACTAAACGCCTCGTGTATTGAAGCGATCACACCCGGGCAATGTTTGGCATATAGCAATAAATTCCGAGCTTCGGCTTCATCGCAGCTGAGGACTGCGTTGCCGCCGAAAAGGTCCAAGTGAACGGCTTTCTCAATGATCGATTTAGAGCGCGATCCGGCGGGAATGGATTGTGTGAGACAATGAAAGCTCTTGTCGTCAAGAAAAATTTTGAGAGTCATCGTCAGTAAAGTAAGTCAGTGTTTATGTTGATCGTCTCTTGTCATCTTCGTTCATGATCACATAGACAAATGCGACGATGACCAAAACGAGTAAGGCAACGAAGCAACGCCGCGGCGTAAATTAGAATGTTGTCACGAAAAGCTCCGGCATCCGACCCGTGAAAGAGGCGCTGAGGTAAGGAAGTTCAAAAGATGTCGTATCGAAGCTGCGGTTTCCTTACCTCAGCTGAATGGAACACATGAGCACGGATTGTGCCCTAAGCTCGACAGGACTTTGGAGAGATCTGGTCAATGCGCGGGAGTTGAGGGCTCGTAAGGCCGGCGGCAATTTTGCCTGTTAAGGTTTTTCGCATACATGAAATCAGGTTAAATTGTCGACTGACAGAAAAAAGGGGAATTATAGCGATACACAAAACGGCGAGGGTAACGTACCGAGTCGACTTCTGGGATCGGAGCAGAAAACGCTTGCGAAAGACCTTTCCGCACGTCGACGCAGACAATCGATTTCGACAAAGAAACGCTCCGCAGATGTCGCGCGGCGTTTCATCACCCTATCGAAAGACACGGTGTCGGACTGGGCGCGCAGATAGTACAAACGAAAGTCAGACGCCGGTAGTTATCGCTTCGCAACGCTGCAGAATTGGCGGACTCATTGACAAGTACGTCGCGCCGATGCTCGGTGAAATCCAGATTCAACGGGTCGGGGTTGAAACGGTCGAGTCCGCGGCCGCAGAGTGGTCACCATGACATCAGTCAACAAGGCAAATAACGTGCTCACTGCGCCCACGGCGACCTTCAAGTTGGCGCAGCGCTATGGACCGATTCAGCAAAGGCAAACCTTGCTGAACTCGCCGAGACGGCTGAGGGTTTCAAACAGCGCAGCGAGAGGTGAGACCGACAAAGGTTTATTCGCCAGAAGAGCTGCAGAAGGTGATCAACAAGACGGCGCCGGGAAGCTGTAGGGCTGGTTGGAATCGTCTTGACGGTGATCGGGCTGTACCTTCATAGTCCCACGCCCGAACAACTCTTCGCTGCTGATTTGCCCATGACACAATTGATTCTCAATCATGTGTCCAAAATCTGCCCATGGAGCTAGTTAATTCCAGCTTGCTCAACTAGGCAAATCCCGTAAGTTGGCAGTTTATTTAGGTGGTATTATCTGACAAAACTGCCATAATTTACTACTCGCTACTACGAATCTGGGAATGGAGGGTTCGAATCCTCCGGGCGCGCCAACCAATGAGGGTTGCGATCAATAAATTTTCACATGCCGATGTTTTCGACCGATGCTGGAAACGCCGTTCGGGGCATCGCCTAAATTCCCTACTGTTTGTTGTCCTTCTTTCCCTCGCGGTCCCTGGCTGTGAGACGACCACCACCACGATGCCTGGTCCTTCAAGCGGCTCCACCGGTAGAAGAGAAGCGCCGCGCGGCTTTTTTGACAAATTGACCGATGCAATAACCGAGCGGGAATGTAGCGTTGCCCATTTTACATGTCCCTACGGTTTCGGGGCCGCCGACGAACCTTGTGACTGTACCGACCCGCGCGGAGTTGTCTTACAAGGTCGTACGGTCAAGTGACACTAAATGTGAACTGTACTTTTTGTAACTCGTCGTTAAAAGTCAGCGCAAGAGTCTGCCGTGAGACCTTTTTAGTGGACGCGGCCGATTCATATTAGTTTTCACCTCAGTCGACGAATTTTCGCATATGTCGTTGGCTCGAACACGATGGCAACGTCGCACGCCCTTAGGTATAGTTGTTGCTCTGGCGAATCGCCTGAGGTGATCGCAAAAATGGTGAACGCATCGCGTCACAAGATATTGACTCATTGAGAAACAGCCCAACTATACTCAACCCGTGGTCAAGCAGGTTCTCTTTGCCGGATTGCTTCCGTTGATCGCGGTGACCGGGGAAGGAGGGCTGCGAAAAGCGATCGAGCATCACCCGGATTTGATCTTGCTCGAGTTGGACCTTACGGATATGGACGGCCTGGAATTCGTGTCGCTACTTAAAGAAAAACCTCAACTTGAACAAATTCCTATCATTGCTATGAGCATCTTTCCGTACATGAAGAATGCTGCGTTGTATGGGGGTGCGATGATTTTCTAAAAACCGGTGAAAATGATCGATTTGATGGGCCACATCAGGCGATTCCTATACGAAGCTCCATCCGTCTCTCCGAAACGATTGGCTCGATAAGCCGGCCTTCCTGCATTTTTCCTGTAAATATTTGACTCGTTGATGCCAGTTTGGTTTTCCTGCGACCTTTGATCGCCCCTCCGCGGCGGCCGAAGAAAGGCCTTGTCGTGTTCCTAGGAAAGATGTACTAGAACGATAGAGATCGTATTGCGTTTTGATTGCAGAGTGTTACGAGACATTTCTAGCCAAACGGACTAAATCGTAAAAGGAGGCCAGGGCCATGTCAGTTGTAACCATTGCTCACGCAGCCTTCAGTGGCGGGAATGCAATAGCTGAGAAGGTCGCATCTCTGTTGAATTATCGCTCGGTTGCTCGGGAAGTCCTAATCGAAGCGAGTAAACGCTACGGCATACCCGAGGCGAAGTACACTGAAGTGCTCGAAGGCGAGGGGCATTGGTGGGAACGTTGGCGAGAAAGCGTTCGGCTTTACCGCATCACTCTGCAAGCCGCCATGTGTGAAGTCGCCGAAGAAGGCAATTTGGTTTATTACGGACGTGCCGGCCAACAATTGCTGCCTGGCATTCCTCATGTGCTCAAAGTCCTGATCGTTGCGCCGGTGGAGTATCGCATCGAATTGGTGCGGGCGCAGCAAGGAATGGATAGCGAAAGCGCGCGGCAGTATGTGCGCGAGTTGGATCGAGTGCGCAGCCGACGTTTTCGCGCGGTCTTCAACGCCGACTGGCAAGATCCGATTGGACACGATTTGGTATTGAACAGCGGTAGGTTCTCCCCGGAGGTGGGCGCAGCGCTGATTGCCGACACGGTGCGACGGCCGGAATTCCAACCGACGCCGGAATCAATAAAAGCATTTCAAGATTTGGCCACGACGGCGCGCGTCCAAGCCGCATTGATCACCTCGGCGAAAACTCGCAACGTTGTATTGAACGTTAAGAGCGACAACGGTACGGTCACCATCTCCGGGATCTTGGCCGATCCTGATTTGGAAAAAGAGATCGTGCGTATCGCCAAGAGCGTTGCGGGGGTGTTGGAGATCGTTACCGACATCGAACCGCCGCCGATCGAATACATGCATCCGTAAAACGCGCCGAACGCAATTGTTTTTCCGGTAACAGGACATGTCGGAATTCGAAGCTCACGATATTGATTTTATGAAGCTCGCTTTGGCCGCCGCCAAAGAAGCTGCCAGCCGTTGGGAAGTTCCGGTTGGGGCCGTTGTCGTGGCGGCTGGAGAAGTAATCGGCACGGGTTATAACTGCCGCGAAGAGCGCCAGAGTCCGCTCGGACATGCCGAAATCGTGGCCGTCGAAGAAGCGTCCAAGCAGTTGGGTACTTGGCGTCTCGATCAATGTGATATCTATGTCACGCTCGAACCCTGCCTCATGTGCATGGGCGCGATCTTGCAGGCGCGAATTCGCAAGTTAGTGTTCGCCTCTCTCGATCCGAAGGCCGGCGCGGTTGAATCTCTTTATCGATTATGTGAGGATCAACGGCTCAATCATCAATTACCGGCGCTAGGCGGCGTTCTAGCCGATGAATCCGCGGCTTTACTTGCGGATTTTTTGCGCGCCTAAGATCGCGCAAACGAGATACACGAAAAGCGGAGAGGTGGCCGAGCCCGGTTGAAGGCGCTTGACTCGAAATCAAGTTTACCCGTAAGGGTAACGGGGGTTCGAATCCCTCCCTCTCCGCCAACTATTCTCCATAACCAATCTTCTACTGTGGGGCGCGAGGTTTTGCTTTTGCAAGATTTGTACAGATGCTAGGCAAAGTAGATCGCAGCGATTTTGAAAGGTGGATTGTTTAGCAGTCTGAAAGTCTAGCGAAGAAATTGCTTGAAGGCTTTTGCCGCGAAGTCTGCGAATCCGTCAAAAACTTTTTTTAGGTCCCAGGACCAGGCCCCCGGTCGTCGAAAACTGCTTCCTTGAACAGGACATCATAAAAAACTTCGATCATCTCGCCGTTACCACGCATGCGCGCAACTCTGAGGGACGTCCAAATATCTTCCCAGGGAATCAACTTGGCGGGTCGGCTGTGTTCGGGTGCGTTTTCGCTCGCAATTCTAGACTCAATGCGGTCCCTGATTGTCGAGATCGTCGGCGTCGACCTTTTGTGATTGCGGCTGTTGCGATTAACACGCTGAGTCATTTCTGTCTTGCTCTTTGCAAATGTGTAAGTCTTGTGAACAAAATTACGGATCAGCGCGATCTGACGAACCGATTTCGCGGTTGTTTGAGCAAGTGCAATGCCAGGCTTTAGAATTATGTAGATTCAGTGGCTTGGCGATCTTTTCTAAACCCAAAATCGTAAACGGTCTTAACACATTACAGCGAGGTTAAATTCCGACACGATCACCGCTAAATTAATTCCATTTGAATCAACATTTAAGCCATATTTTTAAAGTAATATCTTGTGTGTAAATAAACGTAAGATGATTTGACACTGAAGGAAAAATGGTCGCACCAAGGGAGACGATAAAAGATAATTCGAAGCAAGTCACCAATTTGTAGAAAATCGAGCGGCACTATGATAGCGTCGAACTATTCGCCGGCTAGCGTTGAGGATGCACGCTGAATCGGAGAGGTGACCGAGCGGTTGAAGGTGCACGACTGGAAATCGTGTGTGCGGTTAACCCCGCACCGAGGGTTCGAATCCCTCCCTCTCCGCCATTAAGCCGGATTTTAATCGAACACAGCGATTTTAGTAACGACCGCAAGCGAGTAGGCAGCAATTCTGTCGATAGCAGGGATGTCGATTGCTGATAGTTAGGTCCTGTGCAAGGCGGCACCGCAAACTCCGTCAGGTCCGGAAGGAAGCAGCGGTAGCGGGTCAGCCCCTGTGCCACGGGGTAACCTGGCTGTCAGCCATGGGCATCCCTTAAAAATCTGCGGCGCCAAGCCGAGGCGTGAATCTGCCTCGTCCATTGGCCGCTTCGCTTCAAACCTATGTCGTATCTGGTGATTGCACGGAAATGGCGTCCGCAAACCTTTGCGGATATCGCCGGGCAGGAGCATATTACCCGAACCCTGCAGAACGCCATCCGCGCCAATCGGATTCCACACGCATTTCTGTTCACCGGCGTGCGCGGAGTAGGCAAAACAACCGCAGCGCGAATTCTCGCCAAGGCGTTGAATTGCGATAATGGGCCAACCGCTACTCCGTGTGGCGTCTGCGCTCAATGTCATGAGATTGCCCAGGGCAATTCGATCGACGTTCTCGAAATCGACGGTGCGTCCAATCGCGGCATCGATGAGATTCGCCAGATCATCGAAAATGTCCGCTATCAACCGGCTCAATGCCGATTTAAGATTTACATCATCGATGAAGTTCACCAGGTCACCAAAGATGCGTTCAACGCGTTGTTGAAGACTTTGGAAGAACCTCCGCCATCGGTCAAATTTATTCTCGCGACCACCGAACCGCATCGCCTGCCGGCGACCATTCTTTCGCGTTGCCAGCGTTACGATTTTCGCCGCATTAGTTTGCGGGAAATCGTCCAGCGGCTCGACGCGATCGCAAAAAGCGAAGGTCTTAAGATCACCGAAGGAGCGTTGGTTTTACTGGCACGCGAGGCTGACGGCAGCATGCGCGACGCGCAATCTCTGTTGGAACAGGTGCTCGCTTTCGGGGCGCCCATGCAGGATAGCGCGGTGCAGGAAGTCGATGAAGTTCTCTTGCAGGAGATTCTCGGCCTGGCGCAGCGGCGCACCCTTTACGAAATTTCAGCGGCGGTGCTTCAGGCCGACGTGCGAAAATGCGTCGAGTTGGTAGCCCAAACTGTGCACCAAGGTTGCGACATCGGCCGTCTGGCGCGCGATCTGGTGGAACATTTCAGAAATCTTCTAGTCGTGCGACTTGCGCCGGGCGGCGGCACCAGCCCATCGGCTGCGCTCAAACGTTTGCTGGTGGTGGACAGCTGTTGGACTTGCCCGACCAGGAGATGGTCGATCTGGCCGAGCAGGCGCGGCCGATCTCGATCGACACACTGCTTGACTATTTCGACTTTATGGCGGCCGGTGAAGAGGAGATTGCCCGTTCCACGACGCCGCGATTCGCCTTGGAAAGTACTTTGATTCGTCTCAGCCGGTTTGCCCCAAACGCTGCCAGTGACAGAATGGATCGAGCGTTTAGAACGGTTGGAGGCAAAAGCTTCATCGGGCGGGCGCACGGAAAGCTTAGCGCCGCGTAGAGAGAAGGTCGCGGCGCCAGCCGAGCCGTCGGCGGTGATTGCCGGGACCGTCGAGCCGGACGCTGGCGCGACCGGCGGCTGGCGTGAGTTTATTGCTTTTGTCGGTCGTGAAAAAAATTCTTGGCATCGCATCTCGAATCCGGCGTGCCGCTTGAGTTAGCCTCCGGGCATATGAAGATTGGCGTGGCCGAACGCCAGCATTTGGCCTTTTTGCTCGACAACGATAATCTTTCGAGCCTGCGCGATCTGGCCAAAAGGTTTTTCGCGCAGGACGTCATCGTGCAAATTGTCAATCTTGCCGCCGACGGCGCGCCAAAGTCGGCCGATCCGTTCGGGCCAGCGGCCGGAGGTACGGGCGACGAACGCAGCCCGATGGTTAAAGAAGCGCTGCGTATTTTCGGCGGCTCAGTGCGCAACGTGCGGCGATAAAACAATTAGCGTTTGCACTTTTCGTAAAGGACGGTCCGAGGCGAGGAGAAAGACAATGGCGAGTATCGGCGCGATGGGCAATCTGTTGAAACAGGCTCAAGACATGCAGGCGCGAATGGCCAAGATACAGGAAGAGCTGGCTAACAAAACCGTCGAGGGATCGGCCGGCGGCGGCATGGTCCAGGTCACCGTCAACGGTCAGTTCAACGTCACGGCGGTTAAAATAGAAGCGTCGGTGATCAACGCCGCGGAAAGGACATGTTGGAAGATCTCATTCTCGCGGCGGTCAACGACGGCGTGCGCAAAGCGCGTGACTTGGTGTCGTCGGAAATGAGTAAAATCACCGGAGGACTGAAGATCCCAGGACTGATGCCATGAGTTTGTATCCCGCCCCGCTCGCTCGCCTCGTCCAGGAATTGTCGAAGCTTCCCGGCATCGGAGAAAAAACCGCGGCTCGTTTGGCCTTTCACATGTTGAAGGGAACAAGGGATGATGTTTTACGTTTCGGCCGACAGCATCGGCAAGTTGCGCCAGGAGATGGGACTCTGTCAAGGCTGCTTCGGTTTTAGCGAAATCCACGCGCAAAACGAAGACGGCACGCGCTGCGATATTTGCCGCAATCTCGAGCGCGAACGCGACAAGATTTGCGTGGTCGAAGAACCGTCTGACTTGATCGCCGTCGAAAAGTCGCACGAGTTCCGTGGGCTCTATCACGTTCTGCATGGGACGATTTCGCCGCTCGACGGCATGGGGCCGGACGCCTTGCGCATCAAAGAACTGCTCGAGCGATTGCGTGACGGCGGCGTGCGCGAGGTAATTGTCGCGACCAATCCGACCATGCAAGGCGAAGCGACGGCGCTTCACCTCTCGAAGGTCATCAAGCCGATGGGTGTTTCGGTCACGCGCATCGCGCGCGGCCTACCAATGGGCGGCGATCTTGAGTACACCGACGCCGTAACTTTGGGAAAAGCTTTGGAAGGAAGGCGGGAAATCTAAGCATCTGTTTGTTCGACGACGTTTTTACCTCAGCGCAAAACCTTTCTCGCGACATCGATCGCCACCCAGCATAACATCGCGATCAACGCCGATGCCGGGATCGTCAAGACCCACGCCCAAACAATTCTTCCGGCGACATTCCAGCGCACCGAGCGAAGCCGTCTCAGCGAGCCGACGCCGACGATAGCGCCAGTGATTGTATGAGTGGTCGAGACGGGGATACCGAAATGAGCCGCGCTGAAAAGCGTCATCGCCCTCGCCGCTTCGGCGGCGAAACCGCCGATGGGTTGCAGGCGGGTGATCCTCGATCCCATCGTGTGAACGATGCGCCAGCCGCCCGACAGAGTGCCGAGACTGATGGCAGCGTGGGCGAGTAACACGATCCAATACGGGATGGCAAGTTTGCCAACAGCGTCACTGACCGGGTAGCGATATTCGGGCACGACAAACAGCGCTCCAGCGATGATCCCCATGGTCTTTGCGCGTCGTTGGTGCCGTGACCGAAGGCTATACGCCGCCGCGGAGATCAGCTGGCCGCGGCGAAAATGTGATCCACGTTGGACGGGATCGAACGTTTAAAGATATTAAGAATGAGGACGAGATTCAGCATTCCCAGTCCCATGCCCAATAACGGGGCCAGTACGATGAAGATCAGCGTGTTGACCCATCCGGCGGGGATAATGACACCCAGGCCGGCTTTGGCGATTCCCGCGCCGGCATAGGCGCCGATCAGCGCGTGCGAAGAACTGGTCGGCAAGCCGACGTACCAGGTAATCAGATCCCAAGCGATCGCGCCGAGCAGCCCGGCGAGAATCACATAGGCATCCACTTGTTGAACGTCGAGCAGGCCGCTGCCAATGGTTTTGGCGACGGCGGTGCCAAAGGTAAACGCCGCGACAAAGTTCCAGACCGCCGCCCAAGCGACCCCTTGGAGCGGTGTCAGCACGCGGGTGGAAACGACGGTCGCAATCGAGTTTGCGGCATCGTGAAAGCCATTGACGTAATCGAAGATCAACGCGATCGCGATGATCATAACGGTCAAAACGAAAATCGGATCAGCCATTTTTGATCACGACTCGTTGCAATACGTCGGCCACGTCTTCCATCGTGTCGGTGGTTTCCTCGAGCATCTCGTAAATTTCTTTCCAGCGAATTAAATTATAGAGGTCGTCCTTGTGGTTGACGATTTCCACAAGCGCTTCGCGCAGGATCCGGTCGCCGTTGTTCTCGATCGTATTGATTTCCTTGATATGCTTCCGTCACGAGGCGAAAATTCTTTTTTCTCGAAGGTTGGGCATCGCCATATGAAGTTCGCCAGCGCCGCTGCGGATTAGATGCCCCAGTTGACGCGCCTTTTCTGTCGGAGCCTCGATGCGAAAAATCAGCATGCGCACGGCCGTCGCTTCGATTTTGTCTACCGAATCGTCGAGAGCGGAGATCAGTCGTTCGACATCTTCGCCGTCCAACGGAATGATGAGCGTGTGCATCAGCAGATGCATGACCTCGTGCACGATAAAATCGCCGCGGTGCTCCAACTCGGTGATCCGGGCGACTTTGCTTTCTACCTGCTCGTAGTGGTCCAAAAGATCTTCCAATGCCTCCGCCGCCTCGAGTAAATTGCCGGTGGCTTTTTCGAACCACTCGTAGAATTTCGTCTCAGCTGGCAGGAACTGAAATTTTGCCATGTTCGCTCCAAAATCGGCTATGAGATGGAAGTTTGAATAAAAGGAATCGGGACGCGATGGAATCTAGCATGCGTCCAGAGTGGCTTCAACCGAAACGAGTGGTCGAGGATCAGGAAAACAGCTGGCGCACGCGGGTCTGAATGTCATCGCGGGTGGCGCGAAAAGCGCTTATGACTTGTTGCTCGTCGCCGACCGCTCGGGTGCGGGATCGGCGAGCGGCCAGCGACTATGCTTGGCTCGGGGCGCCAGCGCAGCGCACGGTTCGTCCGCGTCGCCGCACAGCGTCACGACGTGATCAATCCTGTCGAGCGGGATCGCGTCTACGGCTTTGGCGTACTGCTTGGATATATCGATACCGGATTCGTGCATCACCCGGATGGCGAGCGGATGAAGCGATTTCGGCTCTGTTCCCGCGCTGTAGATCTTATATCGATCCGATGCCAATTGGCGCGCGAAGCCTTCCGCCATTTGGCTGCGGCAAGAGTTGGCCACGCAGAGAAATAGGATCGCTTCTTGATCACTCTGATTTCCGCCGCGATCGGCAAACGGACGCGTACCGTGGTACTCTTTTTCAGCACGCTTTCGATCGTTAGGTCGCCCTTGTGCGCTTGGACGATATGCTTGACAATCGCCAACCCTAACCCCGTGCCGCCGAGATCGCGCGAGCGTGCTTTATCGACTCGATAAAATCGTTCGGTGAGACGTGGCAAGTCCTTTTCTGGGATGCCCGGTCCAGTGTCGCTCACGGTGATTTCAATATAGCGGTCATGGTTGGTGTGTCTGGTTCGCGCTGCTCGTGGCGGTCAGCGAGACTTCGCCGCCGGCCGGCGTGTACTTGATCGCGTTGTCGACTAGATTGATGAACAATTGCTGCAAGCGGTCGAGGTCGCCGGCGAGTTTCCGGCAGCCCCGGTGTAACTTTGTGCGCCACGGTAATTTTTTTCTGGCAGCCTGGTCCCAAAACACTTTCCAGCACGCGCTGGATCAGGTGGCCAGCGTCGATGGATTGGACGGCCAATTGAACTTTGCCGGATTCTAAATCCGACAAAGTGAGCAAATCTTCGGTTAAGCGGCTCAGTCGCTCGGAGTGACGATCGATAATTTCGAGAAACTGCCGGCTGTCTTCAGGATCCGACGGCGGCGTGTGCAGCAAAGTTTCGACGTAGCCGCGAATGGCCGTCAGTGGCGTGCGCAGTTCGTGCGAAACGTTTGCCACGAAATCCGAGCGCATCGGATTCGAATCGTTTGATGTTGGTCGTATCATGGAACACCAGGATGGAGCCGAGAAAATCGCCGCGAGTGTCGCGCAAGCGCACCGCGTTGACGTGAAACCAACGGTCCTCGTCGAGCTCGATCTGTTTTGAATAGAGCTGCGCGGAGAAATCAAACATCAGCACTTCTTCGAGAATCCTATGCACCTCCGGATGGCGCGAGATTTCAAGAATCGAAACCCCGTGAACATCCTTGCCGGCGGGAACATGAAACATCGACAACGCTTGCTCGTTCATGACCAAAACTCGCCCCCTGGGATCCAGCACCAGCACCCCTTCGATCATGCAGCGTAAGATGGAATCGGCCTTTTCTTTTTCCGCCATCACTTGCTGGAGATTGTCTCGAATCTTGAGACTCATCTCATTCAGGTGCTGCTCGACCAAGGCAATCTCATCCCTTGCCGTGGGTGAGAAAAAGTTCTGTGGAAAGGAGCCGCCCGCCACCTGCCCGGAAAACTGCACCAGACGTTGAAAACGCCGAGTCAAACGCCGGGAAAAAGTCCAGCGCCAGAACCAGCCCGGCCGCGGCAGCGACTGCGAAGGCCGGCACAGAAGCGAGCGCCGAAAAGAATCGATCACGTTATCGATATCCGTGAGCGGTACGGCCACGCGGACGATTCTTTCCTGGCCGGCGCCAGTTTGATGGAAGGCGCGATAAAGCATGTTGTATCGGACGGTAGTGCTGTAGCGGAGTCGCGCGTCCAGTTCCGGAGCGCATGGCCTCGATCACCTCGGGACGGTTGGCGTGGTTCTCCATCTGCGCCGAGACTTCCGCAGAATCGCCGAGCACGCGACCGTCAGGAGCGATTACCGTGATGCGTGAGCCGAGCTCTGCCGGCGAGTTGGCGGCAGACAGCGTCGAGAGTGACGCCGGTGAGATCGAACGGAACCACGCGCGCGAGCAGGTGCGCTTCCTGCTCCATCCGTTCGCTCAGGGAGTCGATATAGAAGTTGCGCAGCAGCGCGTTCGAAGAATAATAAAGACGCCAGGAAGAGCAGCGCGATGACGGCAAGATAGGAAAGGAAGATTTTTGTGACGAGACTACTGTTCCAAAGCCTTTTCATCGAATTTATAGCCGACACCTCGCAGCGTGAGTATCCATTTCGGTTTGCTGTCGTCCTTCTCGATCGCCTTGCGTCAGGCGGCGAATATGGACATCGACCGTGCGCGGCGTCGACGTAGGTCTCGCCGCCCCAGACCCGATCGAGCAACTGATCGCGGCTCAACACCCGGTTGGGATTCTGGACCAAAAAGCGCAGAAGCTCAAATTCTTTCAATGTCAGCTTTGACGTTTCTTCCACGGGCGAACGACTTCGTACGTGCTAGTAATCGATTTTGAGACCGCCTTTTGTCGTAGGCGGGCAAATTGATCCGCCGGCTTGGCGCTTTCCACTCGCCGCAGGATGGCGCGCACCCGCGCGACGAGCTCGCGCGGGCTGAAAGGCTTGGTCAGATAGTCGTCGGCGCCCATTTCCAGGCCGACAATGCGGTCGGCTTCGCCGGCTTTGGCGGTAAGCATGAGCACGGGCAGTCTTTCGGTCTCTGAACGCTCGCGAAGGATCTTGCAGAGTTCCATACCGGATAATCCGGGCAGCATCAGATCCAAAATGACCAGATCCGGTTTGTCCCGCTGGACGATCTTGCAACCCTTGCTCGCCGTCTTCGGCTTCCAGAACCTTGAAGCGCTCTTGAGCCAGGTTGTAGTTGACGAGCTTGCGGATATCCGGCTCGTCTTCGACGATCAAGATCTTTTGTCCGGTTTTCACGATATTTTCACTCGCTAAATTGACGGCGGTAATTCTTTCATGTGACGGATGCTTTTGCCCTTGACCATGAAGATGACCATTTCCGCGATATTGGTCGCGTGGTCGGCCATGCGCTCGAGGTATTTCGAAATCGCGCTGATTTTAATCGCGCGACTCACGGTGTGCGGGTCCTCGATCATGAAAGTGATGACTTCGCGGAAGATCTGGCTGTTGAGCTGATCGATCTCTTCGTCATCCTTGCAGACCTTGAGAGCGAGGCTCGTGTCCTCGCGCACGAAAGCGTCCAAGCTTTCGCGGGTCATTCGTTGGGCGATACGGGCCATGCGCGGGATGTCGATATAGGGTTTGAGCTGTGGCTCCTGGTTAAGCTCCAGGGCTCGCTCGCAGGTGTTAACGGCCATGTCGCCGATCCGTTCGAGATCGGTGGTGATTTTCAAACCCGTCGTGATGAAGCGCAAATCCTTTCCTGCCGGTTGATGCAAGGCGAGCAGACGAATGCACAGATCGTCGATTTCCACGTCCAGACGATTTACTTCGTGGTCGCGCTCGATGATGATCTTCGCCAGCTCGGAATCGCGGTCGACCAGCGATTTGACGGCTTTTGGATCTGATCCTCGACCAGCCCGCCCATGTAGAGAATCTCCTCATGGAGCTTTTTCAGGTCTTCTTCGTATTTCTTGTCGGTATGTTCCGCTTTCATGGCGCACCTCTTAGCCGAATCGGCCAGTGATGTAATCTTCAGTCTGGCGTTTTTGCGGCGTCGTGAACAGCGTTCCGGTTTCGCCGAACTCGATCAACTCGCCTACGTAGAAAAAAGCGGTGTAATCCGATACCCGGGCCGCCTGTTGCATATTGTGCGTGACGATGACAATGGTCACCGTTTCCTTCAGCTCGTGAATAAGCTCCTCGATCTTGGTCGTGGCGATGGGATCGAGCGCGGAGCAGGGCTCGTCCATCAGCAGGACGTCGGGATCAACTGCCAGCGCCCGCGCGATACAGAGTCGTTGCTGTTGGCCGCCGGAAAGACTTGTTCCGGGCTGCTTCAGCTTGTCTTTGACTTCGTCCCATAGCGCGGCGCTTTTGAGGCTCTTCTGGACTTTTTCCGCGATGAGCTGGTGGTCGCGAATGCCATTTAATTTATAGCCCGATGCAACGTTGTCGTGGATCGACATGCTAGGAAACACGTTCGGTTTTTGAAATACCATGCCGACGCGCCGGCGGACGTCGACGGGATCAACCCCGGGTCCGTAAAGATCCTGGCCATCGAGCAGCACTCTGCCTTCGACGCGGCCACCGGGTGTGACTTCGTGCATTCGGTTAAGGCACCGGATAAAAGTCGACTTGCCGCAGCCCGATGGTCCGATCAAAGCCGTTACTTTGTTCGTTCCTATCGAAAGATCGATGTCCTTAACGGCTTGGAAGTCTCCGTAATAAACATTTAATTGCTCTACTTTGAGCCGTAGCTGTTCCGGCGCAATCGAAGGTTCAGTCTTCGAAGAACGAGATTCATCGTCGCTTTTTCGGCTTTTCCTTTCGCCGGATGTGAATCTTTCTTCCTTCATCTGCAGCTCCCCGTTATTCATGTGATTTCCCCTCAAGAATGCTCCGGGTCATGACGCTTGTCACCAATACTACCATCATCAATACGAAAGAGGCAGCCCAGGCTTTTGGTGCCAGTCGTCATAGGGACCGGTCGCGTAAGTATAGATCAGCATCGGTACGGTCGCGATGGGCTTGCCGAGATTCAAATTCCAAAACGGATTGCCGAACGCGGTGAACAGCATCGGCGCCGCTTCTCCCAGGGCTCGGGAAAAGCCAATACGGCGCCGGTGAGTAACGCCGTCCGCGACACGGGCAACACGACACCGAGGATCGTCCGCCATTTCGGCACCCCGAGAGCTAGAGAGGCTTCGCGCAAAGACGACGGAACCAGCCGGAAGGCTTCGTGTGATGTGATCAGTATGATCGGAACCATGATGAAGGCGTAAGCGATGGACCCCGATAACCCGGAGAACGAACCCATGGGTCGAACCACCATTTCGTACGCGAACAGACCAACAACGATGGACGGTACGCCGGTCAGGACTTCCGCCATGAAGCGCACAGTTCTGCCGAGTCGCGCGCTGGGAAATTCGTTGACGAAGATCGCGGCGCCCAGACCAATGGGCATCGCGATCAGTACGGCGCATGCCACAACCAGCACGCTGCCAACCAGCGCATTGGCAATACCGCCACCGGACTCGCCGGAGGCAAGGGCAAACCGGTAAGAAAGTTCCAGTCGATCGCCGACGCGCCGTTGTAGATCACGTAGCCGAGAATCATAAATAGAAAAATACCGTCACGGCGGTGCAAAGCACCATACCCGCGCCGGCCAACCGTTCCGTGGCTCGGCGGAATTGATAGTGGCGGCGCTCAGCTGCGCTATGTTGGTTGACCATGATTCAGCCTTTCATTCAAACACGGCGACGTGCCCCTTCGATAACCGCCAGATGAGATACTGCGCACACAAACTAATGATGATGGTAATGCCGAATAGAACCAATCCGACGTAGATCAGAGAGGAAACATACAGAGCTATAGGTTGCTTCAGTAAATTCGCTGGCGATTTGACTGGCCATGCTGTGCACCGGATCAAAAAGTGAATGGATCATCGCGAAAGAATTGCCGCCGACCATCGTTACGGCCATCGTCTCGCCAATGGCTCGGCCAAGACCGAGAATGACTGCGCCAAATAGCCCGACCCGGGCATAAGGTAAAGCGACCTGCCAGATTGATTCCCACTTGGTCGCGCCCAAGGCCAGCATGCCCTCGATCTGCGGGCGCGGCACGGTTAGTAAAATATCTCGCGAGACAGCGGTGATAATCGGAATGATCATGATCGCGAGAATCACGCTGCCGGAAAGCACGCCGACGCCGTAAACCGCCGGACCGTCGAACAGGAAAAACCAGCCGAAATTTGCCTTGAGCCAGATTTGCAATGAGCGGATCACTGGCACCATAATGAACAAAGCCCACAGGCCGAACACGATACTGGGAACGCCGGCCAGTAATTCGATCGGATACGAAATGAAGGGGCGGAGCCATTTCGGTAGATAGAAGCTGATGAAAACCGCCGAACCGATACTGATAGGCACGGCAAGCAAAGAGGGCGATGAAAGCCTTCGACCAGTGTGCCGATGACAGTCGGCAGTGTGCTGAACTCGCGCTTAACGGGGTCCCAGGTAGTTCCGACCAGGAATTTCAGGCCGAAAGTCTGAATCGCCTCCCACGCGCCGCGGAAGAGATCGAACACCAACAAGAAAGCTAGAAGGATTACAATAAGAGCAAAGGCTTGCGTCACGCGGTAGAATAATCGATCACCGAAATTAATCACACGAGTATCATGGTGCATGACTCTCGCCGCGCTCCCGGCTAGAAAATGTGCTATCGATAGCTTGGTCGCTCATTAAGCTTCTCCCGGGAAAAGTTAAGCGCAGCCGACAGCGCTCCGTGCCGGCTGCGCAGGAAAAACGAAGGCGACTTACTTCAAAACCATTTGGTTGTTGACCTTTATCTTTTTGTCAGGGCTTCAGCTTTTTGACCGCGACTCCCTTCAACGCCGCGTAGTCCAACGGTGTCGCGTACTTCTGGCCATCATGAAGCATCCACCACGCGAGATTTGCCACCGCATCCCCCTTCGCAGCATCGGCTTTGATTTTCGTACACCAGCAGCCACGTGAAGCCAGAAATCGGGTAAGCGTTGGGGTTTGCACTATCGGTAATGGAAACTTCCATGTTGTCTGGAAGATTGGCGACGTCGGCCGCTGCAGCCGCCCCTTCCAGGCTTGGATCGAGAAATTTCTTCGCCTTATTTTGCATCTGCGCCCATGGGATTTTGTTCTGCTTGGCGTAAGCCACTTCGACGTATCCGATTGCGCCGGGAATTTGCTTCACGGAGTTTGCGACGCCCTCATTTCCCTTACCACCCACGTCTCCTGGCCAGTTGACCGAAGTCGCCGAACCCACTTTCTCTTTCCACTCGGAGCTGACTTTAGCGAGGTAATCCGTGAAGATGAAGGTTGTTCCGGAACCGTCCGAGCGGTGCACCACGGCCACGGTCAAATCGGGAAGTTTGACACCCGTGTTTGCGGCCGCGATCCGCTTATCGTTCCAGTTAGTAATTTTCTTTAGATAGATGTCCGCCAGAACATCGGGGGTGAGCTTTAGTTGGCTCGTGTTAACACCCGGCAGATTAAAACCACCGCCACGGCGCCTGAAACCATAGGGATGTGTAGCACCGCGCCACCTTTGGCGGCCGCTTTTTGCTTTTCATCCATGATGCCGTCCGACGCGCCAAAATCCACGGTCATTTCACTGACCTGTCGAATCCCGCCGCCGGAACCGATGGATTGGTAGTTCACCTTGACGTTGCACTCCTTATCGTATTCACTAAACATCTTTGAATAGAGCGGATAAGGAAATGTCGCGCCCGCTCCGGTCAGCTCTTTGACACCCCTTGGTCGGGCATCCTGCCGCCAAGACCTGCGTCGCGCTTAGGGATAGCACCGCCGATTGCAAACCCTAGCAAAATCTTCTTAACTCTCATTCAATTACCCTCCTCTTTTCTTGTTAATTAAGCGCCGATTGTTACGGCAAGGTTACGGAATCGTTAAGCTTGGGATAACAGCGCAGGGCTTCGACAGCGGGACCGGATTTTCATAGACTGGCGGCTTGCAATGCTTCTCATTGTCGCTTTCGATGGAAGATTTATTGTTCGGTGGTGAATGCTGTGTTAAGAAACGGTAAAAACCTGTTAATAAAAGTACGAAATTGGCGGATTACAGTCGCGGCGTAATCTAAATTTAACGGAACGGCTGGCAAATTACGTATGCAAAAAGCCGTTTCCTTTGATACGTTGCTTCGCCGTGAATGGTAACTTTTGGGAGTGATTGGGATAGGACGACTATGGCTGGTGGAATGAAAATGTACGGCAAACACCGCTTTCCCGGGCGGCTGTTTATCGTCGAAGGGATCGACGGCTCGGGCAAAAGCACGCAGTTAATGCTGCTGCAGAAATGGCTCGAGTCCGAAGGTTATGTGGTTTATTTCAGCGAGATGGAATTCCTCGCCGCTGGTGCATGAGGTGACCAAGCGCGGCAAGAAAAAGAAGATGTTAACCGGGATGACGTTTAGCCTGATTCATGCCACCGATTTCGCGGACCGCACCGAGCATCATATCATTCCGCCCCTCAAAGCCGGTGCGGTGGTACTCGCGGATCGGTATATTTACACGGCGTTCGCGCGCGACGTCGCGCGCGGTGTGAGTCCCAAGTGGGTACGAGATCTATACGCTTTTGCGGTAAAACCGACCGTAGCCTTCTACTTTCGCACGCCCTTGGATGTGGCAATGAAGCGCATCCTTGGCGGCCGCGACGCGCTTAAATACTATGAGGCGGGAATGGATCTCGGCTTGAGCGACGATATCGAAGAGAGTTTCGGCCTGTTTCAAAGCCGAATCATCGAAGAGTACGAAAAGATGATCGACGAGTTCGGCCTCGGTGGCCATCGACGCGACGCGCTCGATCGAGGAACAGCAAGCGGAAGTGCGCCGTATTGTATCCGAAGCATTGGCCGGCACCAAAAGAGACGAGGATTAGACGATGGCTGGATATAGCTTCTTTGGCGAAGGGCTCCCGGGCATAGATCTCGCGGAGCTCAAGGGCAAACTGATCGTTTTGGAAGGGACCGACGGCGTCGGCCGTTCGACGCACATCGGCTTGTTGAAACAATGGCTGGAAAATCACGGTCATGCGGTTTTGGACACCGGCATGACCCGTTCGGCGTTGGCGGGAAAAAGGCTCAAGCAGGCAAAAGAAGGGCATACCCTCGGAGGCATTACTATGAGCCTGTTCTACGCCACCGATTTCGCCGATCGTTTGGAGAACGAGATTATTCCGGCGCTGCGCGCGGGATTCGTCGTGTTGACCGATCGCTACATTTATTCGCTCATAGCGCGCGCCATCGTGCGCGGCTCGGATCCGGAATGGCTGCGTGAAGTCTACGGCTTTGCGCTGAGGCCCGACGCCATTTTTACTTGCGCTTGCAAATTGACGATCTCGTCACGCGCGTTTTACAGAGTCGGGGATTCGACTACTGGGAATCGGGAATGGATATGCACATGGGCGAAGACATGTACGAGAGCTTTGTCCGCTATCAGAAATGGCTGCTTGCAGAATTCGACAAGATGGTCGAGACCTTTGGCTTTCAAATCGTCGATGCTTCCGGTTCCGTCGAAGAGGTGTTTGAGAACTTGCGCGATCGAGTCGATCGGGTGATCGCGCGCAACGGTTACGGCTCCTGAGCGGCCGGTTCGGCCGAGGATTCGCTCAAGCCGAGGTCGGTGGAGTCTTCGGCAAGCTTTTCTGCTTTTGCGATGAACTCGTCGATCGTCACCTGATCGCGCTGTTTCTCTCGTTCCATTTCCAAAGGAGAGCGCGGCACATGCCCGGCTCTTCCGCCAAAAATCAGGCCGGCCGATAAATTCAGCCACATAGCGGCGCAAGACCGAGCGATCGCGCCAATCGCCGGAGATCATCCTGCAGAGCTTTTAGACCCCTGCACTAATTTTTTTACCGAAGTATCGCCGAGCTCGGCAATCGATTCGGCTTGATAGCGCAAGCGTTTGCCGGAAATACGAAAGGCATGAATTTGTTCGTTTTGGGGCTCTGCTTTCGCCGAGACGAGCGCATTGCGCCATTCGGCAAGCGCTTCTCTCGAGCGTTGCCAGAGCGGATCAGCGCCCTCGGGTTCCTGATCGATATTTTCAATGCGCGCTTGGACGCGCCCGATGAATTCGATCAGGTCATGTCGCTTTAGCTCGGCGCAGGCTCTGTCGATCTCCGTGGCGCGCTTTTCCTCGAGCCAAAGTCGCACCGCGTCCCAGGAATGGCGCATCGATACCGCGGTCGTCGCTTCGAGTTTTGCTTGAATCAAGCCTATGCAGGCATCGACATTGCGGCAGGCGCCGAAGGCGCGACGAACTCTGCGCAAGACCTTAAAGAGTTTTCGGTTGATCGATTTCGAATGGGGCGGCAACACTCGCAGCGCCTGCTGGAGGCGGCGGCTGGCGACGCGCAGGTCATGGACGATTTCCGGATCATCGCTTACTAGGGCTTTGGGGTAGAGCGTGACGAAGCGCTCGAGACGTTTGCGCGCCAATTTTACCAATTTGCTTTTAGCGCAGGATCACGAGTCAGTTGAGCTGGAAGCGCGTTCACTGTGAATAGGTCCTGTAGCGAGGTTAGCCAAGCTGCCGCAACTGTTTAGGTGTCAAAAACCAATGAAGTTTACCGGGTGCGGCAACTGGGAGCGTGTCGATTTCAATGCGGCAGAGGCCGCCTTTTTGAATTCAAAATAAGATTAGCGGGTTTCCGCCCGCCCAGCAAATAGGCCGCTGTATTGGATAACAGAGGCTCGTGCCCCACCATTAGCACGTGCTGCCGATCTTGATAGCGCGTCAAGCCAAACATCAGATGTTCCACCGTGCTCTCGGGCGCCAGCCCGGAGATTTCTTCGAGCTGGGCTTCCATGCCGAGAGTGCTGGCGACGATGTCCGCGGTCTGGCGCGCGCGCGATAAAGGACTGGTTAATATAGAATCGAACCGGATGGCAAGCTCGCGCAGGCCCTTGGCGGCCTTGCGCATTCGTTTCACGCCCTTGCCGGTGAGCGGGCGTTCGGCATCATGGGCGACGGATGGATCGTCACGCGTCAGGGCAATGCCATGCCGCATCAGATAAAGATTCATGATCCGGCCGGTGCGTGCGGTGCATCGAGCCGTTCATGCATTGTTGCGCCAGTGATCGAGAAACAGCGCGAATACGCGCTTATCGATCTCGTCGCGCTCTTCGCGCAGCTCCGAAATCGGCGCGCTGTCAACGCGCTCGGTGGAGTTCGCGGCGCGCACGGGCCAGTTCTCGACCTTGACTCGTCCAGGCAAATTGACGCATTTTTTATGAGCGTCGCCAAAGCTCACGACTAAATCGATGTCTTGGATCGGCACTTCCGCCAAGCCCTTGCTGGTTTGGCCGCTCATGCTGATGCCGAGCTCTTGCATCGCCTGAACCACCCGCGGCGGAATGGAGCTGGGCTTGACGCCGGCGCTGAAAATCCGCGTGCGCGGCGGCGCCAAGTGCTTCGCCGTTGCTTCGGCCATTTGGCTGAGGCACGCATTGTCCTCACAGAGAAAGAGAATGTTTCGATCGATATGTCCACGTCGCATAGGATCACTCCCGTTCAAGATCGACTTCGGTTTGGATTTCCTTTTGGATGACGAGCTCGGTGTTGAAGACTTCTTGTACAAGCTTGCCCTTTTTTGTCGCCCATTCGATTTCATCTTTGACGTTGTCCGCTGCGGCGATGGAGATGGTGAGACGCTTCGAATTAACTGTGCAACTGACCGACTCGACGCGCTGTTCCCGGCGAAAATCCAAAGCGTCGGCGACGCGCAGCAGGAGCTCAGCTTGCGCACCACGTCCTGGTTGGCCGGGCTGAGTTGGCTGAAGCCGAGATGTTTTTGGCTGGGATGAGCCTTGCGGTGATAGCGAGCGATGTTGGCGACCAGCTCAAGGTCGAGCTTGTTGAACGATTTCATGCCGGAGCTCTTGATCAAATAGTAAGAATGCTTGTGATGTTTGGGCCCGGCGATAAACAGGCCGATGTCATGCAGCATCGCCGCGGCATGAAAAATACTCGTGTATTTCTCGGGCAGCTTGTGCATTTTCTGTAATTGATAAAACAGGCTAAGCGCGAGCTGGCTCACATGTTCGGAATGGGCGGCGTCGTTGGAATACTTCTGGCAGAATTGTTCGAGAGATTCGGAGCGGTCGGCGTCGGGATGCCACGCACCGGAATTCGCATATTGGCGCTGCAGCAGGTCGACCATCAGTCCGTCGCGCAGGCCACGCGCCGAGACAAATATATAATCGAGACCGATCTCGGACATGATCTCGTGCAGCACCAGTCCGCCTGCGACGATGATGTCGGCGCGCTTTGGATCGCCGCTGATCATGTCGGCTCGTTCCGCCGTGGTGCGGCTCATGAGCAAGTCGAGCAACGCTTTCAGGCGCTGGCGCCGGAGCACGGTCAACGAACCGGCTTTGCCGTCGCCGCCCGCTCTTGTATCGGTTTCGGCGAGCGCCGTGATCGTGCCGCCGCTGCCGAAGGCCATGGTGAATTTCTCTTTTGAATGCGCCGCGCCACGGTTTTCACTTTGTCGCGAACATGCTGGCGCAGCTCTTCCACCTGCTTGTGTTGGGGCGGATCGTTGGTCAGAAAGTTTTCGGTGAGACGCACGGCGCCGAGCGCCAGACTAAATAAGCAGAACGTATTGGTCGGATCGGCTACCGTCATCTCGACGCTGCCGCCGCCGATATCAAGGAATAAGCCAAGCGGCAGGTGAAAATGCAGCCCGCTCATGATTCCTAAACTGATGAGCCGCGCCTCTTGTTCTTCCGGCAATAGCTTCAAGCGGCACGCCCAGGGCGTGCGCGCGTTTCAAAAAGCTGCGCCGGTCGGAAGCTTCGCGCATCGCGCTCGTGCCGACGGCGCGAATCGCTCTGGCGCGATAGCGATCGGCGACGGCTTTAAATTCGCTCAGAACTTTGAGCCCCGCTTCGGCCGATTTTGGACTCAACTTGCCGGTTTGAAAAACTTCCCGGCCCAAACGAACAGGGTGGCGCTCCTGCGCGAGAATTCGGTAGTGTTTCGGATGATCGACTGCGGCGATCTGCCATCGTATAGCATTGCTGCCGACGTCGATTACCGCAAAATGATCAGCCATTATAGCACTCTATCATATCATAGAACGTCAGCAGGGGAGCTAGAGCTTCGTTACAAGATTATTAAATCTTGATTAACTTTTTCATAAAACGCGGGCTTGGCTCATCGGCAAAACGTTGGTGTCGATTCTGTTTTGATATTGAAATTGTTCTTTGGTTTATGCGCGGGTTGCCCCCTTATTCGTAACAATTTTTATGTAATTGCAAAGCTATTTGAGAAAAAACGAACGACTTCAATCGGAAGACTGTGAGTTAAACAAACGGCACCTGTTCAGTTTCATAGTCAGTCGGGCTCAGCTATGACCTAGCGACTGATTGTCTGTGCTGGCAATTGTAGAACACCTCGATGTATTCTAGGATCGCCCTTCGACCTTATCTCGAGTCCTAAAGAGCCATGATGAATGAGCGCGTTTTTCATTGACCTGAAGAAACTTTCGAGCCACAACGTTGTCGTAACATTTTCTCCCGCCCGCTCATGGTGGTCTGATATCCTACGGATGTGCCAAACCGACTGATTTACCGGTGCAGCAGGCAACAAAGTTTGAATTCATCAGTAAACCTTAACGGTTGGTTGGGCCGAAAACTTTTCGGTCAGCACGGTTGGCAGCATAAAATATTAGAGATAAATTCTGAGACTTCGGACCGTAAGAAGCCAAAATATGTCGAAATACTATTGGGAGGTGAACCTTGGGATTTCGCACCATAGGAAAGTCGCTGCCCCGCATCGAGGGGAAGGAAAAGTCACCGGTCAGACTAAGTACGCGGCGGACTTGCCGTTCGAAGATCTGCTTGTGGGCTAAGGTGCTGCGCGCTTCGGTGCCGCACGCGCGAATTGTTAATAGTCGATATCTCCAGAGCAAAGGCGCTGAAAGGTGTGCGCGCCGTGCTGACCGGCGCGAGATGTTAAAGATATTTACGTCGGCACGCGGTGAAGGACCAGCCGGTTTTGGCGTACGACAAAGTCAGGATGAGCGGCGATGCGGTGGCGGCAGTGGCAGCCGATAGTGAGGAGATCGCGGAAGAGGCGATTGGACTGATCGATGTTCGAGTATGAGGAATTACCGTACGTAGAGCGATCCCATCGAAGCGTTGAAGCCGAGTGCGCCGTTAATTCATGAGGACCGGAACAAATATCGGAATGCCGCCAAACTGCCTGAGGGCATGCCCGGCCACAACCTGCAGTCCTACGTGCTGTGGAAGAACGGCGATATCGAAGCGGGTTTTCGCCAAAGCGGCGCGGATTTTCGAGCACACGTTTCGCACGCCGCTCTCGCATCACGGCTACATCGAGCCCTGCGCCTGCACGGTACAGGTTCATGCGCGACGGACGGGTGGAAGTTTGGCCGTCGAACAAGGGTCCCTGGGGTTTGCGCGAGCAGATGGCGGAAGACTTCGGCGTGCCACAGGACAAAATCAAGATCCATATCGTCCACGTCGGCGGCGATTTCGGCGCCAAGGCGTCGCTGATCGACGTGCCGGTCGCTTACTACTTATCGAAAGCTACGCGGCCTGCCGGTGAAATTGGTTTTCGATTACACCGATGAGCTTCTCGCCGGCGGCCACCGCCATCCGGCGGTACTCACGCTACGAACGGGCGTAGATCGCGGACGGACACTTTACTCGCTGATCAAAGCGACATTCATTTCAGCGGCGGCGCCTATGGCTCGCAAAAGGCCAATCCGCAAGTGACGGTGCTCGGCGGGCGGCGCCTGGCGAGCATGTATAGCAGTACCGGCGATCAGCTGCGAGACTTATTGCTCGTATACCAATCAGGTGCCTTGCACTCAAACGCGCACGCCGGGCAGTCCGCAGGTCGTGTTCGCCGTTTGAGTCGCAGGTCGAAATCATCGCCAAAGAGATGGGCATCGATGCTCTCGAATTGCGCCGAAGAAATATTCTGCACGACGGCGATGCCAATCCCATGGGCGAAAAGTGGAGCGATATTCTCATGGGCGAAGTGTTGGAACGCGTCGTCAAAACTTCCGGCTGGAAGAAAGGCGGAGCGAGAGAAGAACCGCGGCTGGGGCATGGCGCTCTATGATCGCGGCACGCCGGAAGGAAAGCGAGCTCGGCGTTAATGCTTGAAGGCCGATGGCAAAGTCAATATTCTCACCGGCGTGCCCGATGTCGGTCCTGGATATTACACCGTTAGCCAGCAGATGGTTTGCGAAACGCTCGGCTTGCCGCCGGAAAAGTCGGTGTGGTATTTCAAGGACACCGACAGTTTGCCCTTCGATCCCGGCACGGGCGGCAGCAAGCAGACCGAATACTTCGGTCACGCGGTCAATCCAGTCCGCGCACGAAGTGCGCGAGATAACTCGCGCTTGGCGGCGCGCGAGTTGGGTTGTCAGCCGGAGGAGATTCAGCAACAGGGCGGCAAGCTCACGGCGCCCAACAAGAAAGTCGACGACGACGCGAGAAGATGATCGAGCTGGCTGTCAAAGAAAACGGCGGCCCGGTCTTTCACTCTAACTAATTATGTTCCCGAGCGATATGCCGAAGGTCACCGGCTTCGCAGCACAGGTGGCTGAGGTGGAAGTCGATCCGACTACCGGCGGCGTGACGTGTTTTGAATTTGACCACGGCCCACGATACCGGCACGGTGCTCAATCATCTGACCCTGACAGGGCAGATCGAAGGCGGCGTCGTGACCGGCTTTGGCTTCGCATTAATGGAAGAAAATCCAATGGTTGACGGCAAGATAGCAACATTAACTTTAGGTGAGTCCAAGTTGCCGTGCATCAGCCGACGTGCCGCCGTTGAAGACGGTATTGGTCGAGAGCCCCACCGGACCGACGCCGTACGGCGGCAAAGCGATCGCGGAGAATCCCAACGTGCCGACGGCGGCGGCGATAGCGAATGCCATCGCGGACGCCTGCGGTGCGCGATTGTTCGAGCTGCCATTGAGCGCAGAGAAAATTTACTGGGCATTGAATGGAAAGAAGTAGGTCACAAAGAACGTAAGGGCGCGGCACGCCGTGCCGCACAAAGCGCCATTGAGGAAATGACAATGCGCCGATTGATAAAAGGCACTGGCTGATCCTACAGGTTTCGTGCAGGTCATCGGATTTGCACGCCCCTTGGTGCAGGGGAAGCAAAACCGAATTGGCAGGCCGAATGGGACAGAACGGTGCGCGCGGCGCGGAGCAAGAAGGACAGGTCATGGTCTCTATCGGCGGTTACGGCGCGATCATCGATTCCGGCGTGTTTCAAAAATTATACCCTAAGATCAAGATAACTCACATTACGGGTGCCGGAACTGACACTCACGCAGCGCATTTCGGCGGAGCGCCGCGCCGGCAAATATCTTGTCGACGTTTACAACGGCGGCGGCACTCGCTGTTTCCAGGTTCTCTATCTCGGGCAAGATGCTCGACCCGATCAAGTCGGCGTTGATCCTGCCGGATGTGACGGACGCCGACAAAATGGTGGGAAGGCAAAACAGAAGTACGCGGACAAAGAAGGTCAATATATTTTCGTCTACGAGGGCAACGTGTCGACCGGCGCGGGCGCGTCTTACAACAGCCAATTGCTTGATCCGCGCGAGTACGAAGAGCTACTGGGATTTCCTCAATCCTAAACTTAAGGGAAAGATTCTTTCGACCGATATTCGCAGCGTGCGCGGCGCAGGTATTCCTGGCAGTTTCTTTACTATAGCTCCGACCTCGGTCCCAAATATCTCCGCCGCCTGTTCGGCGAGATGGACGTCACTTTAACCGCCGATCTTCGTCAGGCCGTTGACTGGCTGGGCACGGGAAAATTCGCCGTGGGTATGCCGATACAAGGCGGAACGGTCTATAAAGCAAAAAACCAGGGTTTGCCGGTGGATAGAGTTCAGTCCCTTACCACTTCAAGGAAGGCGTCAATCTTTCTTCGGCTTTCGGTTCCATCGCGCTCATGAATCGCGCGCCTCATCCCAATGCGGCGAAGGTTTTTATCAACTGGTTGTTGTCGCGCGACAGGCCAAGCGCTTGTTTCAAAAGACGATCAGCGTGCCCGGCGACGCGCGCAACTCGCGCCGAGTGGACGTGCCGAAAGATCATATTCCGGCCGACGAGCAGCGCCGCGACAAGATGAACTAGCTTTGACACCGACGCGATCCGGACACCAAAGATCTGAACCCGGCGATGAAGTTGCTGGACGAAATCCTGGCGGGCAAGAAGTAGCGAACGTCAATTAGGAATTATCTCGCGCAAAGACGCATAAGGACGCCAAGAACAGCTTGAAGGAAGCCGTTTGGGCTGAGGATGGCGCCAAAGCGAAACGACGATCCTTAGTGAATCGGAAACGGACGGAACCGTAGCGGCCGTTTCCGTGTCGCTGCTTGATGTCTGATTCGCGTTGGAGCCGCTCACACAGCGGACGCAAAGCCTCCTTGGCAGAGTCACGTGGGAGAAATACGGTTGCGCGGCCAAGAAGGAAGGGACGGCTCAATTTCTACGTCGGCCGCTACGGCAGCGAGCCACTGCTCGACTGAGTTCCGCAAAGAATTTCCCGAGATCAAAGATCGTCAGCACCAACGGCGCCGGCAACTCACTGGGCACGCGCATCGTCGCCGAGGCGCGCGCGGGCGACGTGCTGGCCGATCTGTACAGCGGCGGCGCGGTGACCGAACTTTGAGATCCTTTACAAGGGAAAGGTGCCTCGATTCGCTCAAGTCGGCGTTGATCCTGCCGGAGGTGCTCGACGAGTCCAAAATGGTACGGCGGCAAGCACTGCTACAACGATCCGGAACAAGCAGCATGTGTTCATCTACATCGCCAATCCGACTTCGGCGAGCCTTTATTTCAATACCAATCTGGTCAATCCGAAAGACTTCAAATCCTTCTGGGATCTGGTCCAGCCCAAGTGGAAAGGCAAATTCGTCTCCCAAGAGCCGACCAGCACCGGCATCGGTCCTTCGCTGCAGTTTTTCTTTTATCATCCGGACCTCGGGCCGGAGTTTTTACGCAAACTTTTCATCGATCAGCAGCCGGTGTTTCACGGCCGGGACCGGCGCCAGATCACCGATTGGCTGGCTCAGGGAAAGTTTGCGCTTTGCCTCGGCTGCCGCGATTCTGATAGAGCCAAGAAGCAGGGTCTGCCGGTGGACGATCATGGACATGGTCGATTGGAAGGAAGGCTTGCCATATCTCTCCCAGGCGGTGGTTCGATGAGTCTCATCAAGGGCGGGCCGCATCCGAACGCCGCCAAGGTCTTTATCAACTGGTTCTTGTCGCGCCGCGGGCCAGATCGCGCTGCAAAAGTACGACGATCTCTACGGGCAAGAGCCGCCCAACTCCCGGCGCGTCGATATCCCAAAGGACGATGCTGCCGCCGAGCAGCCGGCTGGTCGAGGGGCGGCGCTATTTCGATTTTACAGATCCGAAATACGCCGGACATGACGCCGATCTATCAAGTCGCCAAAGAATTCATGAAAGGGCGTGAGGAGAAATGAACATGAAAACGACTCCTGTAGCGTCATTTTGATTCTTGCGGCGTGTTCCTGGCATTCGCGGACGCATCTGTTCGCTGCCGAACGCAAAGCCTGCGTGGCAAGCCGACCTGGGAAAAGACCCTCGCCGCGGCAAAGAAAGAGGGCAAGCTCAATTTCTACGTCGGCCGCTACGGCACGGAGCCGCTGCTCAACGAGTTCCGCAAAGAGTTTCCCGAAATTCAACTGGTCAGCGTCAACGGCACCGGCAACAGCTTGGGAACAAGGATTATCGGTGAAATGCGCGCCGGCAGGGTAGTCGCCGATCTTTTCAGCGGCGGGGCGAATACTAATTACGAAGTCCTTTACCAGGGCAAAGCGCTCGATTCGATCAAGTCTGCGCTGATCCTGCCGGAAGTCCTCGACGAGAGTAAATGGTATGAAGGACGGCATCGTTACACCGACCCGGAGCAACGCCATATTTTGTCTACATCGCCAACCCATCGTCGTCAGGATTTTATTACAACATGACTTTGGTGAGCCCGAAGGAATTTAAATCCTATTGGGATTTGGTCGCGCCGAAGTGGAAGGGCAAATACGTTTCCCAGGATCCGCTGAGCACGGGTCTCGGCGGCGGTCTTCAGTTCATGTACTATCATCCCGAGTTGGGACCGGAGTTTATCAAACGGCTGTACTGGCGACATGCAGCCGACCTTGGGACGAGACCGCCGGCAAATTACCGACTGGTTGGCGCAAGGAAAATTTCCGCTTGTGCGTCGGGTGCCGTGAGGCGACGAAGGCAAAAACCAGGGACTGCCGGTCGATGAGCTCGACAACGTCGACTGGAAGGAAGGATTGGAGTTGACCACCGGCGGCGGCTCGATGAGCCTGATCAAGGGCGGACCCAATCCGAACGCGGCAAAAGTCTTTATCAACTGGTTCCTGTCGCGCCGCGGTCAAACCGCAATGCAAAAATATAACGATCTATACGGCGAAGATGCGCCGAATTCGCGGCGCATGGATATTCCCAAAGAAATGCTCGTGCCGAACAACCGCATGATCCCAGGCAAAAATATTTTGATGTTTCCGATCCCAAATACGCCGACATGACGCCGATGTTCAACCTCGTCAAAGAAATCATGAAGGGAAGAGAGGGAAGTAACGATAAATATTCAGGTGACGAGCTTTGTAGGATGACATGACTGAAGGGACCCGCGATCATACGAACCAGGACTGACGACGGGGCAAAATGGCATCTTCGATGGTGTGTTTCGAAATCTCCGCCAATGGGAAAAGTTTGAGCAACGCTTGTGTTGGAGAAACTGATCAATTCGAAGTCGCTTTGGCAAAACCAATAGGCGATCGGGATACCACTTTGAGCGTCTACTGTGTTTGCCGCTCGGTCTCGTTATCACAATAAGAATATATCTTGGGAAACCGACCAGGTTGCAGTCGGAGACGAAATCGTTATTCGAATCATCGAAGATAACGAAGGCATCGAACCGTACGTGAAGTCAAACGAAGATCTCGAAAAGGAAAAGGAGAGTGCTACGTTTTGCTCATTCTGTGGGAAAGGGGACGGTGAAGTAGGTTCGATGATTACGGGTAAAGAAGGTGTGTTTATAGGCAACGAATGCGTGGAACTAGCAGTCGATATCATTAACGCTGAGAAGAGATAACAGCTGAAATCTCTCGATTCGTCATGCTGGCGTACGCCGGCATCCAGGTTCTCCGTCTAGAATCAAGGGAGAAAAGCCGGGATTCCGGCTTCCGCCGGAATGACGGAGTAGAGAGCCGACTCCTAATCAAACACATTCAGTCTTTACCTTCGAGCCGAGGATGGTTAGATGATGACCTTCCCGTTCAGCGCCGCATAAACCTTCTCCGACGTAAGCGGTAGGTTGTGCAAGCGCACGCCGACGGCATCTTCGATCGCGTTCGCAATCGCCGCTGCCGTTGGGACGTTGGGGATTTCGGCTATGGCTTTGCCCTGATACGGAGTCGGGCCGGTAGCGTCCTGCATCAATACCGTCGTGAGTTTGGCGACATCCGCGACCGTCGCCATTTTGAACTCGCCGAGATTGGCCGTTGGCCATTTTACCATCGACCAACGAATTATCTTCCATCAGGGCGAAACCCAAACCGGTGACCACTCCGCCGTCGATTTGTCCCTGGTAGCTCAAATGATTCAAGACGGTGCCGGAGTCGTGGACGGTCGTGAGTTTCTTGACCTTTACTTGGCCAGTGCCGGGGTCGACCTCGACCTCCGCCACCTGCGCCGCGAAGGACGTTATCGCGGCACGCGACGGTTCATACACGCTCAGGTGAGTGATAGCTCCATGATTTTCTTCGACGGCGAGCCGCATGAGATCGGCAAACTGCACCGGTTTTTGCCCGGGAACGGTGAAGCGGCCGTTTACGCCTCGTAGATCCTCGGGTTTGCAACCCAAACGGACCGCGGCGGTCGCAACGATTTTATCTTTGATCTCGACGACGGCCTGATAAGCCGCGGTTCCGACGCTGTTGGTTGACTTGCTACCGCCTGTCCCAGAATCAAACGGCGACTTGTCAGTGTCTTCCACGCGCACGCTGACGCGCACCATCGGGATATCCAGCACTTCGCTGACGATCTGCTGGACGACCGTGTGAATACCGGGACCGACGTCGGGCACGCCTAGGTGCACGTTAACGCGGCCATCGGGTTCAATAGTGATCGCCGCGCCGGATTTTCCCGCGCCCGACGGTCGCTCGTAGACGGCCACGCCGCGGCCTACGTTTTTTGCCTTGGGTTTTCCAGCCGGAAGTATCGAGCGCTTTCTTCAAGATATCTTTGACGACAATGCCTTTCAGTTTTTGACCGAAGGGCGTCGCGTCGCCGTCGTCGAGCAGATTTTTCATGCGGAACTCGACGGGGTTCATGCCCAGCTCGCGCGCGATGATGTCGATCTGCGACTCCATGGCGAAAGTCGTCTGCGGGCTGCCCGGCGTGCGCGTCTGCGTGCAAGGAACCTGATTGGTATAGGCGCAGATCGTTTCGACCTGGATCGCCGGAATCCGATAGTAGCTGGCGACGCGACGGGGTCCTTGCACTGTGACTTCGGCATTTGCTTTCAGTGCCGCGTAGCCGCCGCCGCTGAAAATAGCCCGCGCGTGCAACGCGCAGAGTTTGCCGTCGTCGTCCACGCCGGTGCGCAAAGTGATAACGGCAGGGTGGCGATGTGAGATCGCCGTCAACTCCTCGGTATAATCGAGCACCATTTTAACGGGCTTACCGGTGCGCCGCGCGAGGAAGTAACAGACCGGCGCTTCGACCACTGAAGTTTTGCCGCCGAAATCGCCGCCGACGGGAAGAATGTGAACTTTAACCTTCACGGGATCGAGACCGAGATCGCGCGCAAAGCGATCGCGCAACGTGAACGGCGCTTTGTTCGACGCCCAGATTTCGATCTGGCCATCGTCATGGACCTGCACCGTGCACGCGTGCGGCTCGATATAGCCGTGAAATCCCAACGGCGTGCGAAAGGTATGCTCGAAGACCCGCGCCGCTTTTTGGAATCCAGCGTCGACGTCGCCATTGCTCCAATGACCGTAGGATTGAATGTTGGGCAATTCCGTCGAGCGCTCCGGAGCGTTCTTGTATGCGCCGGGATTATCATGCAGCACCGGCGCGCCTGGCCGTATCGCCTCGACGGGTCGGTGACGTAGGGCAACGCTTCGTATTGAACGTCAATCAGGTTCATCGCTTCTTCGGCGATCTCCAGCGCTGTCCGCCGCCACCGCGGCGACCGGTTCGCCAACGTAGCGCACGCGCTCAGTCGCCAACAGGGGCATGTCTTTCATTCGCAGGCCAACCATCACCGCAGGTATGTCGGCGCCAGTGATAATTGCGCGGACGCCGCGGCAATTGCTCGGCCTTTGACTTATCGATCTTAACGATGCGCGCGTGCGGCAGAGAGGTGCGCAGAATCTTGCGCACAGAGCAGCCGGGAATCTCAAAATCCGCCGCATAACGCAGCTTGCCGGAAACTTTTTCCGCACCTTCGAGTCTTGGAACTGCTTTGCCGACGAACTTGTATGCCATCTGCCTCCTCCAACGGGTCGCGATTACAGGAGTGGTGGAGTATTGGAGTGATGCGCTCCGAAACCCAACACTCCAATACTCCATTATCCCATTCTTTTAGATTTTGACCTTGGTAAAAACTTTGAGGGGATTCTTCTGAAAGATTTTCAGTTTATCCTCGGCGCTCAGGAATCCCAGGCTGTCGATGATGGGAATCGAGATCGTCCGAGGGCTTGCCCGTTTCTGGACGAACAGCGCCGCCGGAGCCGGGGGATTCGGTGCCGAAGAGCATTTGATCGACGCCGCGCTGTTTGATGGCGGCTTCTAGATAGTTAACGTCATAGCAGCAGGCATCATAGAAAAGATTGGTGTTAAGCCCCGCCTTGCCGACATGGTGATCGGTCGGGAATAAATCGATTCAAGCCGCCGCCGCAATGGCAGATGACGATCTTCAGCTTGGGAAAAGTTTCGAAGACCTTGCTGTGCGAGTAGAGCTGCATGGCGACGAACTCTTCGAGGTAGTTGTTCATCTGATAGTTGGCCGGGATGATTTCCAGGCGTTTGATCGTAGCTGATCGACGGGTGAACCATCAGCGGCACGTCCAGCTGGATCGGCCTTCTCATACAGCGGATACCAATATTCGTCGTGCACGCCCGGCGTCTGTTTGTCGCCGGCCGGATCGGGATTCAAATAAGCGCCGACGAAGCCCAGCTCTTTGATGCAGCGCTCGAACTCAGGCAGGCAGTTGCGCGTGTCTTTGTCCCTGCGATTGCGGTAGCTGCGCCATGCCGCGGAAGCGGTCGGGATGGAGCTTGACGATGCGCGCGATTACGTCGTTGGTCGTCTTCGCCCAGAACTCTTGCAAGAAGGGGCGCATCCAGTGCCACATGGCGATCGGCCGCGGGCCGATCAGCTGGACGTCGATGTTGCGATCGTCCATGAATTTCAGATGGCGTTGCTGAGCGGCTTCCAGTTGCTCATCGGTCATTTCCAGTTTTCTTGCCGGGTGTATTCTGTGAAACGATCTCGGCGAGAAACTGGCGAAATACCGGCGGGGTGGTCATGTGACCGTGAACATCGACGGTGTTTTGTCCATTATGCATAAGAGTCTCCTTTTGGGCTTTTCTGATTTAGTGCAATTCTGAATTCACGAATGTGGGAACGTGTGTCATGCTCGAGCAGGGCGAGAGATCCTTTCCTAGTTCTTCACTAGCGATCTAGAAAGATTTCTGCCTATGGTCGAAATGACAGAGCAACTCCAAATACTCAATCCTCTTCCGGCGCCGGCACCTGGTGCTTCAAGATAGATTTCCTTTGCGTTCCTTGGCCGATTGCATGAGCGCCAGGCACACTTCCAAGGTCGCCATGCCCCAGGGGCCGGTGTGGCGGATCGGTTTGTCGAGCACGACGGCATTGTAGAGCTCCATCAGCTCACCGCGGCGCGAGGTCCACCGCCGCCGATGAGCGGAACATCTTTGGTGCCTTCGTCGCTGTGAACGAACAGGCCGTATTGCGACTGGCGGATATCGCCTTTCTCGCAAGTCGCGACAAGGATGCCGAGATCGTTGGGCAGCCACGGCTTGGCTTTGCTGCGGTCGCGAACTTCGCTCTTCGTTGCGCGCCGCCGATGCGCATGGCGTCTTTGTCGGCGTTTTCGTTGCGCGTGCCGTCCAAGCAGCGACTTTGCGGATCGCCGCGCGCTCGGCTTCGCTGTAACGGCTGTTCTGGCCGCCCCAGGGAACTAATTCTGACGCGAGAAAATAGCCGTAGCCGTTGTGCATCAGCGTCGCCGGCGTGCCGTCTTCGAATTCCATGAATCCTGAATAGTAACCGGGGATCGGCCGGCCTTTGAACCATTGTCCGGTCGACCGCGCACGCTGCGCACCAGGCCGCCGCCGAGCAGTCGCAAGCGTATCGATCTGGTGCGGCCCCTGGCGGTAGGGCACGCCGCCGCCTTGGTTGATGTCCAGCTCTTCCGCCGTGCGCGGCCGCAGCATCCAATCGGTGTAGGCCCAGACATGCAGCGCGCAGAGCCTGCCCAGCTCGCCGGAGCGGATGATTTTGCGCATGGTGCGGATATGCGGCCCGAAGCTCTGGGTGTGGCCGCACAGAAGTTTGACCTTGTTCTTGATCGACGCCTCGATCATCTGCTCCGCTTCCTGCAGCGAAATCGCCATCGGTTTTTCGACGACGACGTGCTTGCCGGCATTGGCGGCGATGATCGTGTGCGGCGCGTGAAATCGGTTCGGCGTTGAGACCCAGACCGCTTCGACGTCTGGATCGGCGCAGATCTTCTCGACGCTGTCGTAGGTCTTCGCGCCATAACGCTGCGCGGAATGTTTCGCAGCACGCGCGGGTTGACGTCAGCGGCGGCGACCAGCTCAAATTCGGCCATCTGTTCCATCGCCGGCAGGATTTCCGATGCGCCGACGCCGATGCCGACGATACCGAGCCTTAACTTTTCGTCCCGTGCTTGATTCAGGCCATCATTTGTCCCGAATTCATCAGCTTTAGAATCGTCTCTACTTAACAGATGAAGGGGCGCGTCTGTCAAAGCTGATCGCAAACGTAGCTCGACGAGGCGCGGGTTCGCCTGAAGTTGAGTCCATTTGTTAGATTAGCACCCTGTCGCGGAGGCCATGTCATATGCATCGATCGTCAGAGTTGTGGCAGCATTTGATTTATCTGAGCCTGGCGCTGTCGCCGGTTAGGAGTTACGCGCAGCCAAGGACTCCCGCGGCCGATCGATCACCGTCTATCAAGACACCGACCTGAGACTGTTGTGATGGCTGGATCGAGCCATCTCGAAAGCGAACGGACTTCAAAGTCGATAAAGAAAAATTGTCTTTGAGCAACAGGCTTCACGGACCGTCAAGCGCAAGCACGGCGTGCCGGAAAAGCTTTTCGCCTGCCACACCGCGCTGATCGAAGGCTACGTTATCGAGGGCCATGTGCCAGCGGATCTGATCGACAAACTGTTAAAGGAGAAACCGCAGGTGCTCGGACTCGCGGTCCCGGGCATGCCCGTCGGTTCACCGGGCATGGAAGGCGGCAAGCCTGAGCCCTATGACAGTTTTGACCTTCGACAAGAGCGGCCGGACGACTGTATATGCGATGCGGTAGAAGAACGAAGTGCTGGAGTAATGGAGTGATGGGAAATCTGAAGATTGCTCGCAACTCGGGATTGCAGCCATAGTGTTGCCGCGCTCTTGCGCCGCTGCAGACTCTCACTTGGCTCAGGAGAAAAAGAACATTCGCATGGTCTTTGTCAGCCTGGCGTGGAATAGCGGAGATTGCCGTTTCGTGTCGGCGCTGGCGCGCGGCTGTTTCAAATCCGCAGGGACTGCAGATCGAGCCGATTCTGATTCGCGGCGGGCCGGCGGCAATCGCCGCCTTGATTTCCGGAGAAGTTGATTTTGCCAGCATCGGCGGCGCGCAGGCGATTTTCCGCGGCAAGGCGCGCGGGTTGGATTTGGCGATTAGTTGGCTGTATTTCGAGCACGACCAATTACATCTTGCTCGGCAACAAACAGACGCGCACACGGTCGAAGACCTGCAAAGGCAAGCCCATCGGCATTACCGGCGCTGGAACCTATTCAGAATTCGCCGTTAAGGCGTTTCTGAAAAGAACAATATCAATCCGGATAAAGACGTCGTGCTACGCGCCATCGGCGGCACGGTACTTGCGCGCGGCGGCGATCGAGAAGGGGATCATCGCGGCGGCGCCGTTTTTCGACGGAAGACGCGGTGCGGCTCATCAAAGCCGGCTATTCGGTGATCAGCAACATGAACGAATCTTTGGGCATCCCGCAGAATATATCATTGTCACGCGCAATGAAGTCCTGGAGAAGTATCCGGAAACCAGCAAGCGGGTTTTGAAGGCGTATATCCAAGGTATCCAACTCGCCAAGTTCAACAAGAAAGAAGCGATCAAAGCGGGGTATGACTCGGGGATGCAGGGCGAGCCCGATGTCGTCAGCGCAGCTTGGGATCTCTACTCGCCCGGCCTGACCGCCGATTTGTCGATCGCGGTGCCGGGTATCCAGCAGATGCTCGACGAAGATATTCGCGCCGGCTTCGTCGACAAGAACTTCACCGTCGATCGGGTGATCAACGACCGACTCTTAAAGGTCGCCCAACAGGAACTAAGGGCCGAAAGATCCCCACAAATCGCGATAGACATTTCCGACGAGCACGCCGCAGATTTCCGCGTCAGGCTCGACTTGCCGTGCTCGTGAAGATGCCTTCGATCACGTGGCGGCACGAATAATCGCCTGTTGATAGGTTGGCAGACGCGCTGCCCGCGCACGCGTTGCGAAGTAGCGGCCGGGAAAGCCGGTGACGTTCATGCTGCCCGCGTCCAACGCCGGCTCGTCAACTTGTTGCGCGCTTGTCCGGACCTCATCCCGGAGTCATTTTCAAGCGTTACGCCAGCTCAGGCCAGCATCAGCCAGCAGCCGAGCACCATTGACGCATCGCCGGTGAATTCGTACGCGATCGACCGGCCGCCTCCCGGTGCGCGGGCAATGATCAGATCGAAAGGCGGCAATCAATCTCGCCCGGCGTTCGCTGGCCGATTGAAAGCGGCTCTTGAGTCGGGTGTTATCTTATCAAAAGTTACGATCGCGTTGAGGATTTGCGCATTGGGGCACGCCGCCCGGCTTGACGAAACCTTGCCGGGCGATTCGTAAACCGACTCCTCCCGCGCAGCGACGACATATCAGTTTCTCCAGCACATCCCGGCACAACTCCGGAACGGGCGCGCGCCCGAACTTAGCAGCACCTTCTCGAGCAACTGCGCGAATCGTGATCGAATCATATCCCTCGTCCAGCGGTATGATTTCTTCCAAAGTTTCGTGACTATAACAATCGGGTTTGCGTTGATATTCGGTTAAGTAAGCGTCGGTGCTAAGTCCTGAAAGACCCATCCGCGCCCCGCCGATCGTTTCCATGCCGTGCAGAATCTTCACCGCCTGGCATTGCACGCCCGGCGATGATCGAGCTGATTGTCGGCGTCGTCGGCGTCTTGCCGCCTTCCATTTCGCGGCGGGTCAGAAGATTGCAGCTTCGTCGGTCCGATAGCAGCTTCCGTAATCGGCGGCCGACATCCGTGCATTCGTAGCACGGGCCATCGGATGATGGGATAAACACATGCGCCACGCCTGAATCTGCTCCGATGGCCCGTCGATCCAAAAGACCGTTGACGCGCTAACAGTTGCGGTTGATCGCCAGCCGCGCTCGCGAGTTGTCCATTCCCGCAATCGCAGATCGGCCCAGCGAAAACTCCAACGCCAAGGTCATGAATGATGTCCCCGACAAAATGGCCGACATTCATTCGCGGATAGATCGCCTTTGCCGCCCGCGCTACCTCGGCTTTTGGCTGGCCGGCATCTTCAGCGCGAAGAACCGATCGCGAAAGGTTCCAGGTTTTCGATCTGGTCTTTGTCCGCGATGCAAACGTTTCCGATGCCCAGCAGCGCTAGGTTCTTGATGATCTCGTTGCCAAAAACCCCGCCCCGGCGACAAGCACGCGTGGTCAGCTTTTGACCCCAGTCCCGCAACTGATCAGCCCAAAGCGGCTGAATCGGTCATCAGCGGCTGATCATCGATAATTCGAATCACGTCATCGGACATGGCGAATGAATTTGCGATTTGCAATTTGCAATTTGCGATTGTGAACCAGTTGCCCGTTGAAATCGCAAATCGGCAATCGCAAATCGCAAATATGCGTACCCGCAGTGATTTCGGCTGAAGGCGCAGGACGTCGCCGCTTTTCACCGCATCGACCAGCGTTTGACTTTCGAGCAGTTGCTTGCCGCTGGCGCGATGGTGGGTTGTGGCTGAGCGGTACCCCATCAAGTGCGTACTGCAGGAACTTCATCACCAGCAGCGATCAGAATTCGCTCCAGCGGCTTTGCGTCGTCCGGCATTTCGACCTCTCTTTACGCTGTTGCCGGTGGCATCCCGGGCTGAACAGTGACCAGACCCATACCTGGCAATCTATCCGGTGCGTCCGGCCGGCCCGCATCGTTTCTTTCGTTCAGTTTTCCAGTCGGGCTCTGTTAGGACAGTCACCCTGCAATTTCTTCACAGCGCATGGAGGAGAAGATATAGTCCCTATCTGCCGGCACAATGATCAGTGATGGGCTTGCTCTCTGGCGGTTTAATATACTGCGTAACGCAGGCGCTACAAGTCATCGGGCGACGGTCGCTGCTCCCGGATCTTCTGGCGCAGGCGCGTGGTCGTCGCCGTCTGCGTAGTAGCTGCGCTTCTCATCGCTTGCGCTACCTTGCAGTGGTCCCACAGTCTTTAGCGCAGCATCGCATGTGCTGGTGGAGAAGAATCCAGCTCCGCCCCGAGCCCTCCGGCCGCCTCTCGCGCTTGCCGGCGACGAAGGATATCTCAAGAAGCAATGCGCATCATCAAGAGCACCCCGATCGTCGCCACGGCGCGGGAACCCTCGGATTTGCATCGACACGGCTCCGATCCATCGGCGATTCCACCCGACCGACGGCCTGGCTCTCGCGACGCTTGACGGCCGAGCCGGCCGACAATCAATCCATCACGGTTGGCCTGGCGTCGGCTTATCCCGAAGAAGGCGGTCCGCATCGTGGACATGCCGTCGTCTCCGCCTATCCGGAGTACCAGGAATCCATATCCCACAGGGGAGTTACGACCGTAGTTGACGTCCTCGATAAGCAAAAGCAGGAGGCCAAGGCGGAGCTGGCCAAGGTGCAGCAGGACATCCTGGAAGTCCACCGAACCAGCGACTATCGCGCTGCCGTCGGTCCCGGGTCGGCGCCGAGAACCGGACTCCGGCCCCGGGCAACTCGCCGAACACTGATCTCGCTCGCGCGCTGCCTGGCGACGATGAAAATGCTCAGCGCCGCGGCGCAAGCGACGCTGCCTGAGCGCGGGGCTGGATCCGGACGCGGCCGAGCCGGAGCTCGAAGGCATGATCTTGACGTCGCGCGAGGAGGATACAGTCCGCCACGAAGCGCGATTGCTCATGCCGCACCAGCAGGTTCTGGGAGAGCGACGCAAGTCGTATGGCCCCAGCCACCCGCGGGTGAAAGAACAATCCGCAATCGTCAGAGCACTTGGAGCTGTCTGTATGCCCGGATCGAGCCCGGGCATAGCGGCGCGCCGCGGCGTCACGAACAGGCATGTCAGCAGGCTGGAACGACAGCAGAAGCTCGCGATGGAGCGGCGGCGCGCGGCCGCGCGGCTCGCAGCTCGACTCAGCGTAACGAGAAGCGACTCCTGACTCGAGTGCGAGATCCGCTCGATTCGCAGGTCAGCTGAGCGGCGATGCAAAGCCAATGCGGCCGCCGTCACCGTCACGGTCCTCGACCAGGCCGAGTACAAGGACAACCCGATACTGCCCGACCGGCAGAAGGTCCCAGATCCGAGATCCGCGGCTGCTTGGCTTGCTGCTTGGCCTTGGCGTAGGCGTTGCTGCGCGGACACTTCGATCGCAGCCTGCGCAAACGCCAATGCAGTGAAGGCGGCAGCGGGCTCCCGGTGCTGGCCGAGATCCCGATCGATCACCGAGAACACCTCGCGCCCAGGCAGCTTAGGATGGGCCCGTTCACCTCAATCCCGCCTCCCGCGATGGCCGACGCCTATCGATCGCTGCGGCTCGGGCATTCAGTTCGGTTTAGAGCGAGTGGAAGCTTCACGCTCGCTCGTGGTCGCCAGCGCTACCATCGGCGAGGGAGAAAATCAGCTCGCCTCGAACCTGGCCATCGCGCTGGCACGGCGCGGGGCGGACGGCGAATCCTGCTGGTGGACGGCGACTTGCGCCAGCCCATCTGCGGGCAAAGCATTTTCGGAAGCTCCACGGCTCCGTCGAGGATTCAGCAGCGTGCTGCAAGCCGGAGGAAGCTCGTCGAAGGCGCCATCCGGCGCTTTGACGATGAACGGCCTGCACGTCATGCCCGCCGGCCCGCGATCGTCTCCAACCCCGCCGACCTGCTGAACAGCCCGGCGTTGGCCAGCGTGTTGGAGTCTGCTCGGGTCGCGGCACGACTACCTGATCATCGACAGCCCGCCGCTGGCGCGCGTCGGATGACGCGGATTCTCGCCGCCCATGCCGATGGGGCAGCTTTGCTGGTCGTCCGCGCTTGAGCAGTCCAATCGCCGCCGCGCGCCCGAATGCATGCGCGATGCGGCTTCTGAGCGTGGGCGCTGCGGATCGTCGGGTCGTTCTCAACGGATCAGTAGCGGCGCGCCACCGGCGGATTCGGCACCTGCCGGCCCGCTTTACGGCCGGCACCCGGTCCGGCCAGGTCTTCGATCCCCAATGCGCCCTTCCGAATTCCCCGCGCCGCGGCGCTGACGGCGGCACCGGCCAAGCGTCCGCTCAGTTCCCCTCCCCGCGCGCGGCGGACGTCAGGGCCGCCTCTCAACCTCCGTCGCTGAAGCGGCCGCCGATCCGGGAGCCCGACGGTGATGAGGTCGAGCAGCGATCCGGCTTCTGAACCTCGCCATCACGCCAGATCAAGCTCCGCGCGCCGTGGTTCTCGCCCAGGATCAGATGCTGTGCATTGTCGTCGAACAGAAGCGCGAATCGTCTCCAGACGCCCGTCTTCGTCTCCGCCGCCTCAAGGTTGTACGGAAAATCCAGGCCAAAGATCAGCTGCCGCTTGCGCCCCACCTGTGCTTCCAGCTCCACGCAACCGATCGTCGGACAAGTGCCAGAAGCGGTTGTGATCCGGCGTGAAGATGCTGGTCAGACCGGCGAAAAACCGTTGCACTTCTGATTGGGCGCGCCCCCAGGGCGGCGGCACGTGATTGAAGATCACCGCCAGCGCTCGTGAAAGAAGTGATAGCCGCCCACGTGTTCCATGCTGAAGCGCAGATCGGGGGAAAGTTCCACGCGATCACGTCGAAGCGCAGCTTACGCTGCATCATCTCAGCCGGCTCTGGTGCACGCCCGGTGTGGAACGTGATGAACAGCTTCCGCTCCTGCGCGGCGGCATACGCCTCAAACAATCGCGGCGAAGAGGATGTCGAAGCTCACTGGGCGTTGGGATGAAGCTTCAACCCCTTCAGCCCCAGATCGGCCGCGTGCTTCACCTGTGCGGTGCACGTCTTCGCGCCGCACGTCGATCGTCCCGAAACCCCAGCAATCGCGGCCGCGATTTCAGCTCCCGGTACGCCAGCCAGCCGTTTGGATCGGGCGAGATTGTTGTTGTCGCACCACTGATAAGGCAGCGGCGCGAAAAGAGCGGACGGCTCCGCTTCGATGCCGCAGGCGTCCAGCATCGTCAATAGCCGGTCGATCGTGCCCTGTGGATCGGTCTTCGCAGGAAATACGTGCGTGATTCGCCAGCACGCGAATGCTCATGGTGACAATCTCTCCCGACAGCTTGCAAGCCTATCCAGCGCCCGGCGGAAATTCAACGGTTTGCCAGGAGTTATCATGCCGGCCGTGCAGCAGGCTCAGTCCGAAACCAAGACGACGTGGCGCGCCCAGAGCGTCGCCTCGTCCTGCTGCTGCTTGCCTTCGCTCGACTTGCTCTATCTGAATTTCACAAGCGACACGCCGATTCGGCAAATCGCCGCGGGGCTTTTGCCCGGTTGCGGTGGAGCAGCAGCTTGAAGGGCGGAGCGACGCGATGTGCCGCGCGTCGCCAGCGACGGCAATCTCGCGATGCACTTTGACGGATTCGACGCCGGCCGCTTCAGCCAGGGCCTGCTCATGAGCCAGCTCTACTTTCAGCGGTCTACGCGGCTATCCAGAAAAGCGCGTGATTGTCGGAAGCGCGGCGACCAGGTCATCAATTTCCCCGCAGACCTGAGCCCCGCCGATGAGCTGTCCGGACGATCGGATGGCATGCGCCCGAAACGATGTTCGCGGCGTCCCTGAAACTCTTCCTGGCTCGGTTCCGACGGCGACGTCCACGCCAGCGCACTCGGGAGGCCATTCGCGCTGAAGGCTGCTCCATCATGCAATTCCTGCATCTGCGGCATGTATCTGTTGTTGGTGACAACAGTCCGGATGCTGTCGCCGGCGTGCTTCGTCCTCGGCCGCGCGACCTGCGTGCCCCACTCGGCCGAGGACTGCTCGGCCTGGCGTTCGCGGGCGGCGCGGGCATTTGCAGCGCGTCCTCTTCGCGACATCGCTCGCGAGGCGTCGTGCCCGATCGCACTTGCCCTCGCGACGATTGCCGCACTGTGCCGTTGGCAGGCATCGTTGTCCTCGTTCGCCAGGATCGCTGAGACCACTCCGTCACGGCCGACGCCGCTTCGCCGCGACGGATGGGACGCGTGGGAAATCGCCGGCAGCTCGCGGCGGATCTACTGATCCTTATCGCGTCGACCAACACCGCGATCGTCATTTTCACGCCGGGCATTTCCGACATCGACGCATACGCCATCTGGATGCTCAAGGCCAAATATCGCGTGACGCGGCCGACCCGCTGCGACCGGTGCCGTGCCGGCAGCCGTACCGCCGTTCGCTGCGCTTCAGCCATCAGAGACTACCCGCTCGGAGTTTCCCCTCCTGATCGCCGGCGCGTATGCCGCGATCGGCGGCGATCTGATCGCTGCCGCCGATCAAGCTCGTCCTGGCGGCGAGTTTTCCTCAGCGTCGTCGCCGTGCATCTGCGGCGCTTGCCATGCGACGCGCGTGCTTCGCCGCAGCCCGAAAGCGCTGCGGTCGTGACGGCGGCTTTCTCGTCGCGTCGCCGATCGTCCGGCAGCAATCGGCCAGCGCCCGTCGCCGAGATGCTGCTCGTGCTGTTCGTCACCTGCTGCGTCGTACAGCTCTGGCAGCGGATGGAGACCGGCCGGCGAACGGATCCTCCTGGCCTGCGGCGCGTTCGCGGCGTTCGCCTGCCGCCTTCGCGAAGAACGGGGGACTTGCGCTGCTCCCCATCGTCGTGCACGAGCCGCCCTGCTGTGTGTGATCGGGCGCCCGGCGACCGAAAGCTGCTTGCCGACTGGCTTCGCAGCGGCTGCGGTTGCAGCTTGGCCATCCACTCTAGCGCCCATGGCTGGCTTAGCTCGTACCGCCTTGCTTCCCCGCACTGCGGGAAGACTACCGGCGGAAAAACTCCCTCAGCCTGGCGACGATCTTCAAAGATCTTCCGCGGCTGAGCCGCGTGCTGCCCGGCTTCGCAAAGCTCTTCGTGCAATTCAACGAAGCCGGCCCGATCTGGATCGTGCTGGTGAGTCACCGCACGTGGTCGGCTGGCGCGCACGTTCGGCCGATGGCCCGTCGTACTTGCTCTGGATTCTCCTCAGCGCGCACCTGGCCACTCTACGCGATGACCTTTCATGGTCTCCCCGTGGGAGCCCAGGTGCTCGATTCCCGATGATCGGGCCGAAGCTGCTGCTCCGATCGCGCGCTTGGGGTCGTGTTGATCGCCCTGCACTTGGCCAGACTGCGCGACCACTGTGCTCCTCAGGACACCCAGACGGGAAGCTCGTAGATCACGTGATGCTTTGGGCAACAAGTCAGTATCCGCCCCAGCCGCATCACGCAGGCCTCCTTCCATCATGCCACTCTTTCGTTACCTCTTCGGGCTTGTAGCGACCTTCACAGGCCTGGCTCGATGGTCACAAAGCGACGTTCCCGGTAGCGTCTGCGTTATCTCGGGGAACGTCGCTTTATTTCATTTGGTAACAGGAAGGCTGGCGACCCATTGGCATTCATGAACATCCGTCAACGCGTAAACGATCTTAATGTTCGACCATCGATCGCCAGCGCCATCCAGACGGCGGCACTCAGCCGCGGAAGTCTTGAATCTCGGGGCGGTGCCATTACAGTCTCCTGCGTGCGCGGGCGGCGATGGAAACCATGGCATATGATGGCCAGCGCAGCTGCGGTGCTACAGGTGATCGACAACAGTCGACGCCCGATCCCAGCGAGGCAGTCATGGTAACAGCGCAGTCGCTCGTTCGCGAAGGCGGCGAGCACGAGCGCGCAGGCAAAGAGTCCATTCGCCGGCAGTGGCGCCCAAAACTGGGCGACTGGCGCGGCTGAACAACACCAACGGCATCTCGGCGACGGCGCTAGCCGATTAACGCGTCGGCATTACCGTTGCGATCAGCGCGACGGCTGCGTGCGCAGCGCTGATGCGTGCGACACCAGCTCTGCCAGGTTAACTGACGGCATCGATAACGCTTGATCGCCGCACGCTCGGCGATCGGGAAATCAGCCGGACTGAAGCTGAGCCGAGGCTCATCCGGCACCGATCGCGACGATACATGAGCAGATGGCGTATCGCGAATGTCGAATGCCAGCGTAGCGTGACGATTGCGAATGTGTCGGCGATGCTTTACCGCCGCGAGCGGTTTCACGACGATCCGCGGCAACGATGTTGTGTGACGGGACCCATCGCGCGGCATTTTCCGAACGGAAAAATTTACAGCAACAACGCGGCAATAGACTGCGAATTTCGTCGGTGGCATGACATACAGCGGGATCGCGCTCGCGCGCCGCAATGCCATTCCCTCAACTCGGCAATGCGCGCGACCAGGCGCGGCATCTGTAACAGGCTCCATGCTGGGGCAGGTATGATGGGCGGCAACTCAGCATGCTAATCGGCGTGGATGCAGATCCAGACTGAAGAGATAGACACCCAGAACATGATCGTCAGGTGGCGTAAAGATCACCTGGTCGCCACGCCCCATTAAACTGCACAGCTCGGATAAAAACGCCAGACAGAAAATAGAGCTGGCTCAGGCCTAAAGCATTGGCGTCAAATCCCTCAAGAGTCCATCTTGGTATAAGCTGGCGGGCAGCAGACGTCGCCCGCACTTCAGGCTGCAGCCTGCAACATCGGCAGCGCAGGCATTTCAGCGGTGTTACTGTGAATTCAGATAGGCTGAGTCGGCAGGACAGACGTATACTGTCGTGGTTCGGACTGAGCCTGCTGCAACCAGCCATGATAACTAGAGCAACCGTTCAATTCCGCCGGCTGGATGGGCTTACGAAGCTGTCGGATTGTCACTATGAGCATTCGTGTGCTGGCAATCACTTGCACTATTTCCTGCTACAGGAACATCGACTGGTGTGTGCTGGACGCCTGCGGCATCAGGCCGCGCTGCTTGTATCAGTCTGCCGCAATTTGCGTGCTGACCGCACAGACACGCGGCGATGAGCTTCACTGGCTGGGAGTTCAGTCGCCACTCGCCCACGTGTTTGGGCAGCAATGCCTGCTTGCAGCTTGGAAACATTCATTGCATTCACGCAGTGCATCAGAGCCGGCTGGAGTGTGCGCGTGCTGGATGCGTGGGCACCTACGATCTGCAGCTTCGGCATGGGACGATATGAGGCGGCTATCACTGCTCTGGGCGCCGGTGATCTTCAATCGTGCCTGCCCTGAGTAATCAGAAAGTACCTTTGGTCGCCACGACCCATCTTCACGCGCCGAGATCCTAATCGGTTAACGCTTATCCGGCGATCGGTGCGCCAGTTGGCGCAGGCACGGCGCGCGGCGGCTGTCTTAACGGTCTTATTTTCCTACGAACGGGCGGAAGACAGACGGCGCGCTGGTATTCGGCGCTCTTCGTGGCATGCAGCATCGATCACCGGGCGGCCCTGCGGCAGCAATCTGGCATGATGGCGGGTTTCAGCCGCGATCGAAACTCCAGATCGACCCTTCAGCGGCGTGGCACGGGCCTTGGAAACACGGCGAAGGTGTGGACTTCGGCCGACTGCCCCGGAGTCATCCACCTGGCGCCGTTCGTCCGTGCTAACTCCGACGATGCGCGCCCGCTCAGAAGGCATCGCGTGCATCTTCGGCGCGACGGCGATTCGACTGCTCGGCGCTGGGCGACCAGCAACGCTAATCGATAATCCACGTCGTCGATCGCGTAATGTATCGATGATCGTATCGCTTGCGACAAACAGATCCAACGCTGGCAAGCGCTCAGACATTCAGCAGGTCGGCGAACCAGACCGCGACTAAATCTTCTTCCAGCAGCGCTGTAACGACGGAAGTAAAAGTCAGAATGCGCCTGCGATAAATGCAAATCCTCAGAAAAATTCTCGTCCGCCGATTTTCCCTCGCCGCTGTCACGACAGTGTGGCTTCATTCGCTCAAACCAGGCTAATGCCCGGCGCGCGTCGGCCGTCGGCCGACAGATTAGGCGAACAACCCATCTAGCACTAACTGTATGTTTCCGGTGACGATCAGGATCTCGGCCCAGCACCGGGAGCCCCAGCGCGCCTTCCTTCATTGGCGTCGCGAACATCATTGCGCTCAGCGCAGAATGCCAACGCCAAGGCCAAGCAGCAAGCCCAGCGCGCGATCCGACCAGGACCTTCTGCCAGTCGGGCAGAATCGGGTTATCTTTGTACTCGGCCTGATCGAGGACCGTGACGAGTGACGGCGGCCGCATTCGCTTGCATCGCCGCTTGTTGAATTTGCGAATCGAGTGATTCGCACTGAGTCAAGAGTCGCTTCTCGTTGGCGAGTTGAGCCAGCCGCGCGGCGGCGACGCGTTCCATCGCCAGCTTCTGTTGTTGTTCCAGCTGCTGAAGCTCCTTTTCGTGTGACGCCGCGGCATAGCACTTTGTGATCCGGCATACGTGCGGCCAAGTGATCGACGATGCAGATTGTTCTTTCGCCCGCGAGGTGGCCCCAGGCCACACGACACGTCTCCCAGAACTGCGGGCGGCAAGCAACTGTTGACGGGCCTGGCTCACTCACTCGCTTGCAGACATCAAATCAGCAGCCTTCAGCTCGAACCTCAGCCTCCATCAGACCAGCTTGCTCCAGGCAGGCAGCTCAGCGCGACAATTTTCATCGTTTCAGCTGCGCCGAGATCGGCTGAGGCTGACATCTGGTGTGTTCCAGGTGTCCTGCACAACATCGAAAATGCTGGCACGGTCATCCCACTGTGGATGGCGATTCTGAGCGGTATTCTGATAGGCGGAAGGCGACGGCGATCCACGTGCGGATTTGCACTTCGGCGGGCTGAAATGACCAACCAGACTATCAGCGACCGAAGCCGTCGGTGAATCGCCGATGGTTGAGCGTCGATACCATCGGGGACTAGCGCGCTGGCGACGTCGGATATGATGGCGTGCCTGGCGGGGTGCTCAGGCAGCGTTCTCCAGCATGCGATGTTGGACCTGCTGCGATGAAGCCGCTACCGCGGGCGGCGACGACCACTGCAGCGATCCGGGCGCTGACCAGTCTTGATGACTTTGCAGCCTACGTTACACCTCAAACTGCCCGTGGCGACCCATCGCGTTGTGCCGGCCGAGATCTCAGCAAACGTGTGCAGGGTAGGCAACTGGCTGCCGGATACGCAGTGAGGTAGGTATGGGTCTGGTCACTGTTGAAGTCTGGGATGCCACTGACAAGCAGCAAAATGTCGAGAATGCTGGGCGAGCCGCCAGACTGAGTGTGATCGTGCTGGAAAATCCAGTACGCGATGAACAATTTAACTCAGCTACAAACTCCGCCATCGCGCCCAGCGGTAAACAACTGCTCGAAATCAAGCTGTCCTTGAAGTATGCTGGCAGCCGAATCACTGCGAATGCCTCTGTGCGATTTGCGATTGCCCAGATTCCCTGGCTGAAGACAGAATTGCAAATCTCGCCGTGATCCCGTGACGTGTTCAGTATCGTGATCGGGAGTAACGATGACCGATTCAGATAAACTGAGCTGACAGTCGATCAAAAGCTGACCAATCTTGCGCGTAGCTGTCGCCGGGGCAAGCGGCACGGATCATCAGAACCTGGCATGCTGGCTGGTGAAGCGCCAGATCGAATCATCTTTCGCGATCAGTTCTTTAAACAGCGACCGGCCGATAACCCGTAAGCGGCGCGGCGGCAGAATATCCGCGAAATGTCGGCAGACGATCATTCTGTTGCTGGCGTTAATTTCGCTGGGCGATCGCAGATGAACAACCGCGGGCGGCTGGCGATCAGCTACGGCAACGGCGTCAACCGGCCTTCTTGACAGGCCATCGAGCGGGTGATGTTTATCCATCATCCGTGGCCGGCAACTACAGGCGGTAATCGGCCGCCGATGGCTGCTATCGGATTCGACAACCTGTCTGGCCCGCCGCAGCGACGGCAGATTCGCGGCGACGCCGACAATCAACTCGATCATCGCCGTGACCGGTCTGCGCGGCATGGAAGCTGATCGGCGGTAAACGGATAACCGGGAACCCCAGCACCGACGCCGAATATCAACGCAGGCAATTGTTAGTCTGAAACTGGAAAATCGCTGCCGCTGGACGAGATGTTCGATCTGGCTACGCTGCTCGAGGAAGTGACCTCAAGTTCAGCGGCCCGTTCCGCTGGGTTCATCCAGAATCTTTTGAAGGAGTCGGTTTGAATAAACCGACCTTTCATCGAAACCGGCGACACCTGCGTCGCGCGATGTGGCTTTGATAAAAAGATAACCCGACTCAGGCTGGCGTCAGGTTCTGATCGACCGGCGAACGCCGGCACCAGTTGCCGTAGCTCGATGTCATTGCCGCGCAAACGACCGATCGATCGCTTTACAGCTCACCGCGATACTCAGGCAGCAATATTAACGGCCTGAAGCTGGCGTGACGCTGAAAATGATGTGGTATAATCCGGCAGCGCGCAGCAAGTTGACGGGCCGGCGTTGACGCAGCGCGGGCGATCACCAACTTCCCGGCAGCTGTGCGGCGGCAGCTAACCGTCAGGCGATCCAGCGCGCAATGATCGAGAGGCAGTCCAGGCTGGACGGCATTAGTCAGA
>ERZ1370068.24-contig-10018_pt1 | contig 57148 bp, 110 predicted proteins | sample MGYA00561227_ERZ1370068 | MGnify/ENA primary metagenome ERZ1370068 (study PRJEB38410, sample SAMEA6850437) | metagenome | study: Metagenomic assessment of the ecological functions of the soil: analysis of the soil microbiota associated with the... | reverse complement strand
TACGTATTACCGAGGAACTGATGCCGGTCACGGAAATGAATCGGCCGCGATTCGCTCCGCGAAACTGATGCCGATCACGGGAAATGACGCCAGCTGTACGACTGATTCCCCTCTCGAATCATGCGAGACCAGTTCGAGGGGCAGCAGTCATTGTCTCAGTGAACGCGGGCAGGTCACTACTGCGACCTGCCAGTCTCTTCGAGGCAATGCCATGCCCCCAAAATTACGTAAAGGAGGAATGCATGTCGACCATTGAGAAATCCATTGAAGTCAACGTGCCTGTGCGGACCGCGTACAATCAATGGACGCAGTTTGAGGAATTTCCCCGGTTCATGGAGGGTGTGAAAGAAGTCACACAGCTGGATGATACACATCTTCATTGGAAAGCAGCGATCGCGGGCCAGGACAAAGAGTGGGATGCGGAGATCACCGAGCAAACGCCGGACCAGCGTATCGCATGGACGAGTCGAGGCGGTCGCCATCAATGGAGGGGTCGTGACATTTCACCGACTCTCCGGATGCCAGGTCAAAGGTCATGCTGCAATTAGAGTATGCCCTCAGGGTGTCGCCGAAAATGTAGGAGATGCATTGGGAGTGGTGTCGTTGCGCGTGCAGGGAGATCTGGAGCGATTTAAGGAATTCATCGCAGAAGCGTGGTCGCGAGACAGGGGCATGGCGGGGCCAGGTCTGAGGGTGTTCGCATACAAAGTACAAGGGGCGGCACAGTCAGAGTGATTCAAGCTCCAAGAGATGCTGGATTAGGCAAGCTCTTCTTATTCCAGATGGCGGCTCATAGGGAGGACGTATGATCAAGCTCACATTGTCAATGCTCACAGTGGTGATACTTGGTTTTGGAGCCGGGATAGTTGGAGCCGCCGATCCGATGGCGGACAAAGAGGCCAAACCGACCTTGGGGGAGCGCTTCACCAAAGACACGATCAAAGGCACGCTGATGAAGATGGATGGCGAATATTATTCGATCAAGGATACTGATGGAAAAGAAAGCAGGATTCACGTCGATAAGAGCACGAAACTGGATAAGGTAGTGGTGGGAGACAAGGTCAAAGCCTATATCACGGACACAGGGGCATACCACGACGCTTCAGCGCGATGAGTGATCTGTTGATGTCGTGAAGTGCAGAACGGTGTATCTGGTGCAGGAAGCCGTGAGCTAATCGCAGGCGAGAAAATGGGACATTCTATGATTCGATGAGTTTCTGTGGCCGACCAATCCAACGGAGGCTCCTTCAGGTTATCAACCATGCAGGGAGAAGGCTATGGAGAAACAAATTAAGCAACAAACCGGCTTTGAGTGAGAAAGAGATCGGAGAAGCCATCCAGGAGGGGCGATCACCAAGCAATATCTGGCTGATCCGCACACCATCGTGAGCGCGTTAAACCGCTTACGCTCGACCGAGATCACCAGCTACCTGCAATACAAACAACATGCGTATATGGCGGTCTCGCTGTTATCCCCTGGTCTGAAGACCGAATTCGAGGCGCACGCACTACAGGAATTGCAGCATGCCGATACACTGGCAAATCGTATTCAGCAGTTAGGCGGCGTCCCTGTGTTTAATCTTCAGGAACTCGCGGGGAAAGCCGCGTCCATCGGCGTCCACCCGGAGCAAGGCACGACGCTCGTCGAAATGGTGGGCGAAAATCTCATGCTCGAACGCCGACAAGTGGAGGCGTACAGCGCGCTCATTCGAGAGATTGGGGACAAAGATCTGGTCACACGTCAATTGTTACTCGACATCCTGCAAACGACGGAGGAGCATGCCAGCGAGTTAGCGGACTTTGAAACGCTCGCTAGACCCGTAGGTAGGATGGGATGACAACACATACTCTAACCTGTAGAGGTGTTTTGCCGCATCAACGGAGGGGGAACCTGTCTCCATGATCGCGATGCTGTGGAGCTGAAACATGTCCCGCTCGGTGGGCACGGAAGAGACATCTGGCAGCCGTCATTACGAAAGGGAGAGGGAGACGATTACGATCGCCAAGATGATGCCTACCGCAGTTCGGACCTTCGCGATCGCCGAGAGAGTGGTCATGCCACGTTGGTCCGATCACTGACAGCCGGACCTGCACTCGCCGGATGCGAAACGGCCACTCTGGCCTCACGGTCATTGGAGAATCGAATGAGGTCCCATTGCGCGCCATGCCCCGACTTGATCCTTTGGGCGAGAAGTAGGCACTAACGTCAAATCGCGCTAGTTAAGGACGGCTGATACTGGTGGTATCGGAAGCATGTGCCAGAGGATACCATGCTGGAAGGTCTGAGAAAGAAGCACGAGAGGCGAGGAAAGGCATGTAGGCTGATCCGCGGCCCGTGCCGCCGGGGGAGGGGAGAAAGAGGAACAGGGTGAGCGGTCCATCAAGGACCGGCTCTTCTCCCTTCCTCCCATCAGTCATGGACTTCTGTCCGGTGTTCCGCTTAATGCGTGCTATCGTAATCCGGTGTCGCAACGCGGCGAAACCGAATGATCGTTGAGGCCTCGGTCGAATCGATGTAATCTCACGTCGGCTCCGTCCGCTCGATCATCACGCGGCGGGGACGGTGAATACTTTTGCAATCGTGTTCCTGCGCAATGTCGTTCTTGCGTACAATGATCGACAACACTTCGTCTGTGTGGGATCGAGATGAAGGGTCAGGGGCTTCAAATGGAAGTCCCTGGGCCTCCTGCGACGCGCTTACTGCCCGCCAGGCGTGGCGCGACGTCGACCAACCATTCTTGGTGATCTGGCTGAACTGTAGGCAAAGGCGCCCCACTCGGCGAGGGATCTCGCGCACTCTTTCCGTTGTAGTAATTTCTTTAGTTTTCCTCATTTTTCAAATCTGATGCCGCGCCGTCTTCCCCGGGCCTCGTCGGAGTCGGCAGATGGTCCCACGCAGAACCGTTCTGCCGATTCCTCACTCGAGGCTGTTACCTGCCACCACCCCATTGGACCTCGTGCTGATTCGAGAGGAGTGTCAGTGGGATATAGGTTGGCTCCGTTAGAAATGAAATTGCGTGACCCTTATCGTTCACTTTCGCAATGACATGATCTCCCGCTTTAGGCTTTAGTTGTGATTCCTTTTTAGTTGTGGCTGTCAACATGCATTTGCACCACATTTCCACTCGCTTCTCTGACGAAATAGTTCTCACCTTCGACGCGCACCACCTCGCCCGTGATCTCCTTGCCGGGTTCAAAGCGGTCTTTATCCGTCACGGTCAAAATCTTTCCTCCAGATTGGCCAGTGTTGAGCTTGTCTGCAGACGACGCGACATTCGACAGACCCAGGCACAGCAAGAACCCACACGACAGGACACCGACGACTTTGGGAATAGATACCATGGGAACCTCCTCGGTTAGATGTAAAAAGGCATGCACATAACTCTACGCTCTCCGGAGTCTTGTTACTGAGCAATTGTGACCAGACCGCGGAAATTTCCTGGCTCCAAAAATGAAGCAAAAAACACAGTTCAGTAAGTGTATCTATGCACAACTTGTGTACGAACGCCTTCCCAGCAAGGAAATCAAATAAGATGATGCGTGAATTTGCTGCATTATCTAGATTTATTCATCTGACTTATTTCCGTCGAAACACACCTCCCATATGTTGTGGCATCAAATGTTTTTATCAATGCCTAATTTTTAGGCAAAGACCAAGTTTTATCACAGAGAAACGCGGTATTTGAAGGGGAGGCGATATTATGAACAGGCTTATCCACAGAAGCGCCAGGGGGAAAGTACTTTGTGAATATTGTTCTTTAATCTTTTATAAACATTTTCATTGCTCCTCCCTTGATTTTCCCGTGCACTGGGAAGAAAAACTCTACAGATGACCGCGAGGACCGCGTGATAGGGGTGGTGCGACGGCTAGTGAAGAGGTCATGACATATTCCTATGAATGGTTTCAGATTTTTTGAAAGCCTGTCCCATCTTTGTATTGCCCGCGAGCCTAATAACCGATAAACCTGTTTATCGAACCGTAGCACGAGCTACGTTCTACGAGGAGCTGATGGTGGTACGTGGCTCTGTTACGTGCTAGGTCCTCACTGGCATGGATGAATCGTGTTGGGGGTGTCCAGTGTCAAACTGTCGCGAGGGATGAGATCTCGTGGACCAAATCGGATGATAGTTTCTTGCAATCGAAGCCCCCACTTTTTTCAGCCATTGTGCGGCTGGTTTCAACAGCGCAATACCGTCCATCGAAACAGCCAAACGCCACTCCTGGGTACATAGCACAGCTGTTTAGCAGATCGAACTGAAACGAATGAAGTTATGCCGGTCTCTTCCTTAGGGTCCCTCTATGGCGCGCTGAAGCTGTTGCCTCGGTGGAACAGAGACGTTTGAATCGTGAGGGGACTAGCGAAAGGCTAACCCGCCTCCGGTGATGGGGGCAGATTGAAACCATTGCAAGCGAAGTTCGGAAAGCAGAAACGGCGTGTCAGGAATCCTCCAAACTCGTCATCGAGTTCGTGCCGTGGAAACCACGAATTGAGTGCTGTGCTCGCCAAGAAGTCAGTCGATCGGTTGGCCGCAGCGGTTTGCGGACACGCCCTCAGCAAGTCCGCCAAAGTTCCGGCTTCGGGCCCTCACGGACACCCCGCGTCAATAACGTCTGAAGCTGGCCCACTCCTTCCGCCACCCCACGGCGGCACTGGCTGGGGATCAGCCCACAACCCTTTCTTCGCCTCTCGTGCCCCTTCTCCAACCCCTCCAGCACGGTATCCCCCGGCGCATACTTCCGGTACCACCAGCACCAGCCGTCTTTGACCAACGCGTGATTGACGTTGGTCCCATCCAGCAGGAACACGTCCCCAAGGGTGCGCCCGTACTTGTCCTGGCCGTGCGTCTGGAGGAGGACTTCTTTCTCGGAAGGCGCGGTCAGCGACGGCGTAGCTTGGCTCACCCAAAACCTCACCTCCATATCAATTCTTCAAGCCTGAGCTGTTTTGATCAGCTTACCGTCCCTCAGAGGCGCAGGATCGAATTCCATACGTGCCATCAAGCCCTCGCCGATTTATCACGGTAATAGAGCGAATATTGCGACCGTCAGCAAAGAACCTGATGGAAATTCAGGTTGGCTGAATTCCACACTGCAACAAGGAGGTACTTCCATGAACCCGATTCCATATTTAGGAGTTGCGCTACTTTTCGTGCTGGGCTGTCAGGCCGTGCCCACGGTGACGAGGACCGGAGACGTCAAAGACATCATTATTGGGGATGACCTGTCGTCAAGAGAAATAGCTGTCAATACAGGCGATGAAGTTCGGTGGATCAACAAAAGGACCCAACCTGTGCGAGTCATCTTCCTCGACGCTGTGCTGGACAAGCAGTTGTCATGCAAGAATAATGTGGGTGGGTGGATGACACCTAGCGACACAGCCAAACTGGGCAAAGAACGAAACCGCCAGCGCCTGTTTCCGTGATCCCGGCTATTTCCGGTATATCGTCAGGATGGAATCGGCCTTGACGACTGGCGATATCAACATTCAGGGGTAATCAGGGTTGGAGGACAGGGCGGCCAGGCCGCTGCTCAAACAAGTGATCAAAACAGGGGCCGAACAAGTGGTCAAACCAGTGATCGAACAACTGATGAAAACACTGGCCGAGTCACTGATCAAGCCAGTGATAAAACAAGTCCAAGAAGCTCAACGTCGACCACCACCAGTACCACCACGACCACTGATGGAGCAAGTGGTCCAACCACGCCTCCGCAGTAAGTGAACGCGACATCGAGAACAATTGAATCGGATACCAGGAGGCAGGGATGAAATCTCCCGTTATCCTTATCAACATGGAAATAGGGAGCACCCATGGCGAAACGCGACCGCCTGCAAATTCGCGGCCGAGGGTCATCCGCTACGTGGAGTATCAGTACGGTGGGTGGAAAGCGTGAGAGGCAATAACTTGCTAAACTAAGGGGGGCGCCAAACAGTGGAATCGTCGGACAAGCATGAATCAGCAAACCCTTTCGGCATTTATCGCTGAGCGCTGGTCGGCGCGGGTGTCGCGCTGCTCTTCGCGCCGCAGTCGGGCTCGCAGGATGCGCGGTCTCCGCGACTATGCGCACACGCGCCAAAGATGAACTCGATGACGCCGTCGATCGCGGGCACCGAGGCCCGTGGCAGTGCCAAAGACGGCGGGCAGGAATTGGTCGAGAAGGAAAGGAATCGCTGCGCGAGGCGGCCGCCAGGCGAAAGATTTGCCGAGTCGGCAAGAAAAACGGTCAATGAAATAAAGGATGATCTGGCGTCACCGCATCGTTAGGCGCCAGGCAGACGACCGGGTTGGGAGAGCGCGTGACGAAACAAAGTGATGACGCGTTGTCAATGCTTGAACAAACAACGCGAGAGCTCGTCGTATCAGGCGAGTCGAGGTCCGCCCAGATTACCTTACTGAAATGGAATGGCAGGGTATCGATGGGAGACGCTTGTCCGTCAACCTGTTTCAGGCCCTCTCGATCGGGGTCTCGGAGAGTCGCATCGGCACATATGCTGCTCATTATCATGCAGCCCATTCTGCTCTATGGCCACCATGAATGGGACATGAAGATTCGCTGGCTCGTGATATTGGTCAAGGCCACCGGGATGAAATGGTGGGACGACAATGCGTTGCGTTTGAGCGCTGCCTTTGTCCTTCTACACCCCTCTTCTCCGCCCCACTGTTGACCATTGCTGTTGCCATTGCCGGGTTGGTGGTGGATGAGAAAATAGTGCGGGACGGCAGCGCTCCGGCCAGTTCCAAGGCTTGATTGGAAAAACCGGGGGCTGACGCCATTGCAAAACTATGCTGGAGAGCGCCAGTCAGCCGGTGCAGGGCACCATGGCCACTGTCGTCAGCCTGGTCACCCTGGTCATCGTTTCGATGGGAATGTTTAGCGAACTTCAGGATGCATTAAATTTAATTTGGCGAATCCAGCCAAGAAGAGTGCCGCACCGTGGGGCGCTATCAAAAGTCGATTTTATCCTTCATCATTGTGATCGGCACGGGCTTTCTTCTTCTGGTCTCACTCCTTATGAGGCGCCTTTCTGGCTGCGTTGGGAGAAAATTTGTACTCCGGACTGTGCCCGGGCCCCTCAGGTCATCCGCGACACTCTTTGACGTGGCCATCTCCTCTGTTGGTAGATCACCTTGCTCTTCGCCCTTGATGTTCAAGGCACTACCGGACAGGGATATCGCCTGGGGGGATGTCTGGCTCGGTGCGGTGGCAAGAAGCGGAACGCTCTTTATTATCGGTAGGTGGGCCATTGGCCTCCTATCTTGGCTCAACTGCGATGGCCTCAATGTACGGTGCCGCCGCCTCACTCATGGCTATTTTTGATTTGGTGTACTACTCTCGGCCTTGATTTCTTTTTAGGCGCCGAATTTACCTGCGCGTATGCTAATGAGTACGCCTCGCGGCTGGCGCCTCTCAGCGGCTCCCCCTTGACCAGCCGGGAGTTTTTGTACCACCTACCATGTTAGTCCTCAGCTCGCAAGCTGGATGGTTTCGGGCGCAGGTGGCTGGCCCCCGAGACTGCTATGCGGACGGACCGTGTTGTAGTGAGTTCTCCAACGGTCCGATCATGATCTGTGCTTCTTTGAGTGTGTAGAACAGCTCGCCGTTGAGAAGCTGATCCCGCATCTTCCCGTTAAACGATTCGACAGTAGCCATTCTCCCACGGGGACCCTGGTTCGATATAGAGCGGCGCCACCTCAAGCGCGTTCAGCCAGTTGTCTGAGCTTGCTGGCGATGAACTCCAGGCCCATTATCCGACCGAATATGCGTCGGGATTCCGCGACTCAGGAACAGATCCGCCAGGATCAACAGCACGTCGTGCGAGCGGATCCGTCCGGCCACCACCGAGGCCAGACACTCGCGTGTGTACTCGTCGAGAATATTGAGAATCCGGAAGGGCCGGCCGTCGTGCGTCCGATCCGCCACGAAGTCATACGACCAGACGTGATTGCGGTACGGCGGGCCGCAGCCGGAGGCACGACCCATCGGCGCGCCAGAGTCTGGCTCGCTTCGGCTGCTTCGCTGGGCACTTTGAGGCCTTCGTGCCGCCAAATTGTGTACACGCGATCTTTGCCCACGTCCCAGCCCTCGACGCCGCAAGAGATCCGTCACAGTTCGGTAGCCATACCGCCCATACTCCTTGGCCAGTGCGATGATCCGTTCGCGCAACCGCGCTCGACACGTGATCGGGCCGTGGCACGTACCGAGCAGAGGACCGGATCTGGCCGATCGCCCGACACGCCCTGCGCTCGGACACCTGGAGCACCGTGACGGCGTGCCCCACCGCCTCGCGCTTGCGGGCCGGGCTCAGAAGTTTCCCGAGGCCACCTCTTTCGAGGATCGGACAGATCCAACGCTTGGTCGGCGACAATCCGCTTGAGGCGCAGATTCTCCTGCTCCAGCCCCTTCAGCCGCTTGGCTTGATCCACGCGCAGCCCACCGTATTCTTTCTTCCAGCGATAGTAGGTTTGCTCGGTGATGCCCGAGCTTCCGACAGGCGTCGAGCACCGCCAGGCCTTTGCTGGTGTCGAGCTCAACCGTCCGCAGATGTTGAATAATCTCTTCGGGCGTATACCGTTTCTTGGGCATGGCACTGACCTCCCTGGTTGCGGTCCAGTCTAACATTCACCCTGGACCGAATTTGCCCGGGCAGGAGTCAGTTGCTTAATTTGTTTCTCCATAGCCTTCTCCTGCATGGTTGATAACCTGAGGGAGCCTCCGTTGGATTGGTCGGCCACAGAAACTCATCGAATCGTAGAATGTTCCCATTTTTCTCGCTGCGATTAGCTCACGGCTTCCTGCACCGATATCCCGTTCTGGCCCTTCACGTCACCGCGACAGATCTACTGATCGCGCTGAAGCGTCGTGGTATGCCCCTGGTCCGTGATATAGGCTTTGACCTTATCTCCCACCACGACCTTATCCAGTTTCGTGCTCTTATCGACGTGAATCCTGGTTTCTTTACCATCAGTGTCCTTGATCGAATAATATTCGCCATCCATCTTCATCAGCGTGCCTTTGACCGTGTCTTTGGTGAAGCGCTCCCCCAAGGTCGGCTTTGGCCTCTTTGTCCGACATCGGATCGGCGGCTCCAACTATCCCGGCTCCAAAACCAAGTACCACCACCGTGAGTATTGACAATGTGAGCTTGATCATACGTCCTCCTATGAACCGCCATTTGGAATAGAAGAGCTTACCTAATCCAGCATCTCTTGGAGCTTGAATCACTCTGACTGTGCCGCCCCTTGTACTTTGTATGCGAACACCTCAGACCTGGCCCCGCCATGCCCCTGTCTCGCGACCACGCTTCTCGATGAATTCCTTAAATCGCTCCAGATCTCCCTGCACGCGCAACGACACCACTCCCAATGCATCTCCTACATTTTCGGCGACACCCTGAGGGCATACTCTAATTGCAGCATGACCTTTGACCTGGCATCCGAGAGTCGGTGAAATGTTACGACCCCTCCATTGATGGCGACCGCCTCGACTCGTCCATGCGATACGCTGGTCCGGCGTTTGCTCGGTGATCTCCGCATCCCACTCTTTTCCCTGGCCCGCGATCGCTGCTTTCCAATGAAGATGTGTATCATCCAGCTGTGTGACTTCTTTCACACCCTCCATGAACCGGGAAATTCCTCAAACTGCGTCCATTGATTGTACGCGGTCCGCACAGGCACGTTGACTTCAATGGATTTCTCAATGGTCGACATGCATTCCTCCTTTACGTATTTTGGGGGCATGGCATTGCTCGAGAAGAGACGGCAGGTCGCAGTAGTGACCTGCCCGCGTTCACTGGAGACAATGACTGCTGCCCCTCGAACTGGTCTCGCATGATTCGAGAGGGGAATCAGTCGTACAGCTGGCGTCATTTCCCGTGCTCGGCATCAGTTTCGTGGAGCGAATCGCGGCCGCCTTCATTTCCGTGACCGGCATCAGTTCCTCGGGCCGAGCGAATCGATAGCGCGTGATGCTCATCGTTCACCTTCGCCTCAATCCGATCACCCCGCTTAAAGCTTCCGATTTTCTCGGTGGTTTTGGTCGGTATGCAACCGCACCTCTTTTCCCGTCTTGCCCCTTGACGAAATAGTTCTCGCCTTCAACGCGCAACACTTCGCCCGTGATCATCGTACTGTCTGACTGGCCACCCTTCATCTCATCGCTCACTTGTTTTCACCAGCTTCCTGACCGCCTTGCCTCCGATCAGATTGGTCAGCCTTCATTTCGTCTGTAGTCGGAGCCGCATTATCTGCCTGCGCGGCATGGGACAGACCCAGGCACAGCAAGAAACCACACGACAGGACACCGACGACTTTGGGAATGGATACCATGGGAGCCTCCTCGGTTAGATGGACACGTCTAGATGGAACGATACGCTCTCTGGAGTCTTGCAATCTGAGCAATTGTGACCAGACCGCGGAAATTTCCGGCGGTATGATCGCGTGGTGCTTCAGACTGCACGGAATCGAGGCCTTTACTTGATGCGAACGAGGGCTCAGATCAGCGCAGCATGTTTCTGCGGTCGAGACAGAAGGCAGTTCAGGTATGATGCTCAAACTCACCACCAATCTCGTCACACCTATCACAGACTTCACGCTCGCGTCGTGATCGACTCCTGAACGGCCCCATCACATGCGACGCGTTGACGAAGGACGAGCTGGATATTCTCAAACGCGCTGTGTGTTCAACGACTCACGGAGAGATTTTCAGCCCACGGAGCCCTGGACAGCCCGGCGTAGGCCCACCTGTGATGCTTCCTCATGTTTCAGGAGGTACAGTAGAGTGAAGACACTTCCAGACAACGCTAGGGGCCTCCCATCCTCGCGATCTGAGGTAAAAGGCTCGACACCGAAAGGCGCCGGGCCTTTGTTTTTGTCTTGACCCTGCCCACGCCACGCTCACGCGACGCTTACTGTTTGTCCTTATTGGAGAGCAATGACCTCCCCCGTCTCATTCACTTCTATGGTCACTTGAGCGCCGGGGGCAATATTCTCTGAACATGCGGCTCTCGGGTTTGAGTTTAAAATTCTTCTCACCCGCCTGACGTCGAAAGCGTCATCTGAGACTTGGCATTATCAATCAGATGCGAGCGTACCGGAAATGAAGCGATGTGGCTTGCCAGACTGCCCTTTGATATGGGCATCTATGACCATGTTGCCTTCGTTGACCCAGAGCGTCATTTCATCCCCGACTTTGGGAACGTCTCGGCCCTGACGAACGGCTGCCGCTTCGGTCAGCGTGAGCGTGGCGCCTGTAGGTGTCTTGACGGTATAGAGACCGGACTTCATGTCAATCACCACGCCCTCGACCTGTGTATGGCCAGCTTTCATATGCGCGATATCTTCGGGATCCGCGGAATCAGATTGCGCATCCAGAGGGATCATCAGCACAGCGACGGGAATCACGAAGAGCGAGAAGAGCGAAAGTATCTTACGAAGCATGGTATCTCCCTCCATTGTTCGACTGGCGGCCTTTACTCGCCCCTTATAATACGGTAGTTATCAAGTCCAGAATGTATAAAAGCGGACACCCTGAGCGTGCCGACTTTGAGGGCCCTTCTCCGGAATCCAGCGAACCGGTAGTGCCGCACAACCCAGCCAGTCCGTTGAATCGGGGCGCGTCATGACGTGCCGTTTGTGCCGTTATGGTGTGGACAGAGCCGCAGCCGGTGCCGCCGTGCGAGTGGCAAAAAGAGGAACAGGTGAGCGGTCGATCGCGGATGAGTCCGTTGCTGCCCCGGTGAGGGAGAATCACCCGCCTGTCGTTCTGCCCGCGCGGCTCAGACGCGGAAAACGGTTTGTCATGATCAGTCATGGGCTTCTCTCCGGTATTCCGCTTACTGTTGGGCGTCGTAATCCGGTGTCGCGACGCGGCGGAACCGAATGATCGTTGAGGATCCCTCGGTTGAATCGATGTGTAATCTCACGTCTGTTCCCGTCCTCTCGATCATGACGCGGCGCGGACGGGGGAATACTTTGGTACTCATGTTCCTGTGTACTATCGTTCTGGCGTACAATAATCGACAACACTTCGTCTGTGTGATCGAGATGAAGGGCCAGGGCTTCAAATGGAAGTCCCTGGGCTTCTTGCGACGCGCTACCGCCTTCGCCGTGCGGCGCTGACATCGACCAACCATTCTTGGTGATCTCGACTGAACTGTAGGCAAAACGCGCCCCACTCCCGGCGAGGGATCTCGCGCCCTCCTCCCGTTTTAGTCGTTTCTGTGCTTCTCCTCATTGATGATCCAGTGAAAAACTGGGACGGGCGTCGTCGCGGCGCATGGCATCCACGGGTCTATCGCACAGTACGAATCGGAAAGGGTCAGGACCCTCGGTTTGTCACACTCAAGAATCGCTCACCGAGGCAGGCTTCTTGACCTCTCGCTAGGCGACCACCAGTGTCTCCAGGACCTGGGCTGCCCTGATTGTTTCCATCACCTGCGTCAAACACCCCGGACAATAGGTGTGCGTCTGAAGGCACTCGGCCGGATTGACGCCATGTGTCGTTCGATACGTCCCCTGCGTGACCCAGCGCGCACGATCTAGGGAAGCTCCGATCTCGTCTCGAATGAGTCCGCAGAGACAAAAGACAGGGAGCAGTGGTGTCTCGTTCCTCAACGCGGACGGGGCTTCATGAGTGATCTGAGCGAACAGGGTGTCAACAGCCATACGCTCCGTCTTTCTTTGCTCCGCTCCTTATTCCCATGATGTTCGACATAGGACTTCGCCCTGTCAGTCCCATGATGGATCGCCTGTGGGCTGTAGCCATGCGCGAGGTGGGCATGGCGGGTCCCTTTTTCGTGTGGGTTCGCCTCATAGCCCTTCGAGTCTGCTTATGCTGGTGCGCGGCCTGGTCATGATGCTCCGCGGCTTTGTTGTGATGGTCGGCTACTTGTGTTGCCATGGTCGTCTCCTGTGAACCGTTCGCTGCAGTATGCCGAGAAGTCAGCGTGCGGTCTGGTCAAAATTGCTCAGTAGCAAGACTCCAGAGATGGTCTTCGCTGGATTGGTAGCTGTGGGTATCTCGGATTACTTGGCACGTGGGTTTCTTAGTCCGCCACCGCGTTCTCCACCCCCTTGAGCCTGCCGAGTGCCTTACCCCGGCCACTCGTCCCGCTCCTCCATCCGTGAGGGCGACCACTGCGGTATCTGTGGCGGCGGGATCGTGGAGGCGCGGGGCCTGACGACGGGAACCTGCATCGGTCCCAACATCCGTTCGGCCTGGTCGTCGAGGGGCAGGCGGACTGGCGCGACCGACAAGCGGATCGGTACTGGTAAAGTTTGCATCGTGGGGGGACTAGCGAAAGATGCGCAGTTCAGGCATGCTGGGGCATGGCTATCAAGAACTCTTAGGCGAGAACCTCTTAGGCGATTTGCAAAACGCGCTATCTATCGCCCAAGCCGGGATCAAAGGCACAATGAAATCCCTGAAACACGCACAGTCTCAAGCCAAGAAACGAACTGTAAGAAAACGCACCTCCGAAGAAAAAGTCCCTGCTGGTGGTAGGACGAAACCAACAGTGAAGCGAAAGCAGAAACAGCGTGTTAGAATCCTCAATCTCGTCATAAAGGCTCGGGCCGCGGTCCCACGAAAGCCCAGCAAGCAAAAGCCTGCCAAGAAATCTAAGTCGAAATATTGGCCGTGAAGTGTTTGCGGGCACGCGCCCTCCGCAAAGTCAGCCAAAGCCCTGCCGGGCCCTCACGGACAATTCCCCTCGCGTCATCATCCCTGAAGCTTTCCAAGCCTACCTCCTTCCGCCACTCCCACGGCGGCACCGGGCTGCGGATCAGCCAAGGCGGTTAGGCAGTCCAGTTGGAGGGCGGGGTTAGGCAAGCCGCAACTGCGCCAACGAAGCAAACGCATTTCCCCCACTTATGTCCGGAATGATGTTCAATTCGAGCACCGTGACTGCCGGAAGCTCAACATGATGATCTTCCGTCTCGCTCGTTGTCCCTTGGGGACTGAAGTTCCACTGCTGCCGCACGATTTCCCGGAAGGACTGCCCGCTATCCGGCGACCAACGCAAGACGTACTCTTGCGTGCGTTCAGTTCCGGGCTCCAAGAAATTCATCCAGATCCGCCGCAGCCGTTGCGGATGGTTGAAGAGAAGCCGGATCGTCTGCTTTCCGGGCCCTGCGGCACGCCACCCCGAAGCCCGACCTGGCAGCAACGCGGACTCAATGGGATGAGCGGCGTCCTCCGACGTGATCTCCACCTCCGCGAGCCCCTCCACATTCAACCAATCCTGGTCAGGAGATGCGGTCTCTTTCTGAACGGTGGGCGATCATCCGCTTGCGCATCGGTTTTGCCTCCTAATTTGAAATTCCCGCCACCTGACTGGCACGCCCGCTGCGGCCAGTCTACCGCAAAGGCGTATGCTAATCCACCACACGTCTGGTGCCATCCCCACGGCGACCCCGGCTGCGGGTCTGCTATACTATTTTCTTGCGATCATCACCATGTCGGCTAGGCCGCCCACCGCTTGAGGAATAGCCAATCATCCCTTTTCCGCACACCCTACGCATAGCAATATGGCTCGGACACAACAGACCGAGGAAGCTAGTCCGAGGTTTATTACGAGGTTTACGATTGACTGCGTGCTTCCGCTCGCTAGCACGCAGCTTCAAGCGGACGGGTGCGTGCTCGAAAGTTTAGAGGATGGACATAAGCTCATCACCCCTGATTACCTGAGAGCAGGGGATCTTGTGAAAGTCCAATTATGGTTGGAAGGTGAGGAGGCCTTTATAGACATCCCGCTGGCGGTAGTCAGTAAGGTTGCACACGCCCTGGATCACGGTGGATGTGATCCGGGTGAGCCCAACTGACCGGTTAAGATTGAAACGATTTATCCAGACCCCCGCAGCCATGCACATTAGAAAACCTGCTCACATCGACCATCTTCTCATTCGGGCATAGGAACTTACCGAAAGCGAGATCGTCCATTCTCATACACGTTTTTCGCTAGTTTATTTCAACCTAAGTAGGACGTGGGTCGCTGAATCTCGGGAAGATCATCCTGTGTGACTCACCGTCCTCCCTCATTCATTTTCTCGAAACTGTGCACTGTGGGACAGTTTTTCGACGGTGCATTTTATAGAGTCTCAGACCGGAATGTCAGATCGGACTGATTGGAGATAGGTATGCCCAAAATTTCTAGGAAAACAAAGACCTTAAAACATTATCACATTATCCAAGTGCCCCACCGGCATCAAAGGTTTTGACCAAATTACAGAAGGCGGGCTTCCGAAAAATAGAACCACGTTAATTTGCGGAAGTGCCGGGTCTGGAAAAACTCTTTGGGGGATTGATTTTGTAGTCAAGGGTGCGATCAATTACAACGAGCCAGGCGTCTTCATGTCCTTTGAAGAGACAGAAGATGAACTGTATAACGACGTGGCTTCTCTCAACCTGGATTTACAAGGGCTGGTGTCACGAAAGAAGATTCTACTTGTCCATGTGCATTTGGAGCGGAGAGATATTCAAGAAAGTGACTTTAATCTTGAAGGGTTATTCATCCGTTTGGAACATGCCATTGATTCCATTGGCGCCAAACGCGTGGTGTTAGATTCGATTGAATCTCTCTTTGCAGGCCTCACCGACTCAGGCATTCTTCGCTTAGAGATAAAAAGACTTTTCCGATGGCTGAAGGCAAAACACGTGACGGCAATCGTTACCGGCGAGCCAGGACAGGGCGTGTATACGCGTCATGGCTTGGAGGAGTACATTTCCGATTGCATCATTTTCCTGGATAACAGAGTGCATGAACAAATCTCCATTCGTAGGATTCGTGTCATTAAATATCGCGGTTCAAATCATGGAACAAACGAATATCCGTTCGTAATTGACAAAAATGGACTTTCAGTAATTCCTATCACGGCTGCTGGACTCGATCAACCGGGCACAGGCACGAGAGTTTCGACAGGAATTCCGTCGTTAGATAAAATGTTCCGGGGTGGCGGGTTTACCAAAGGCAGCACGATACTCATTTCAGGTACCGCAGGCACTGGCAAAACAAGCCTCGCGGCTGCATTCGCCTTAGAACGATGTAAACGTGGAGAACGGTGTCTGTTCTTGTCGTATGAAGAATCTTCGGGGCAGCTCATTCACAACATGAGTTCTATAGGTCTTCATTTGGCACCCGTGGTGAAAAAAGGACTCTTAAAGATCGTGTCGACGCGACCTTCCTTTTTGGGTTAGAGCAGCATCTACTCGATTTATACAAGACCCTTGAAGGCTTCAAACCACAATCAGTGGTCATAGATCCCCTGACCAGTCTCATTGCAGAGGGGAGCCAACGTGAAATTCAATCAATGGTGACGCGCATGATTGATCTTTTAAAATCCAAAGGCATAACCGGGTATTTTACCAGTCTGGTTTCATCCACCGCACAAAATTACACAAGCGGTGAAGTCGGCGTCTCGTCGTTAATTGACACGTGGCTTGTCGTGAGAGAAATAGAAGAAGAGGCGAGTAAAAGACGCATTCGTGGACTGTACATTGTGAAGTCTCGTGGCATGGGACACTCTAGCGACGTCCACAAATTAATTTTGGGTGATGATGGAATTGTATTAGTACCAGTGGATGTGTCGTAAGCCCCAATCAGAAAAAGAAGGCTGGAAACATATTTCTGAGAGACAAAAAACAATCACCGGTAAAAGTGGGTGATGGAAATTTGGCTTAGCGATGGGAGCAGTCCATCCGAACCTCATTGTCGGCATCGGCGGCTCAGCTGGAGCGCTCAACGCCTATAAGGCACTCTTGGACGCCCTGCCGTCTCATACAGGTATGGCCTTTGTCTTTGTTTCTCATCTTCTCCCTACCGCCAATAGTCAGTTAGCTCACATTCTGTCGCGTCACACGAAAATGCCAGTACGGGTGGCTTCCACGGCGATGCCGATCCGGGCGAATCACGTCTACGTGAGTCCTCCGGACGCAGATCTCTCTCATTGAGAGCCATACCTTCAAAGTCGTCTCCCCGCCCACTCGGAAGCACGCGCAGATAGATTGTTTGTTTATGTCCTTAGGAGAGGCGATGGGAGCGCGAGCGATCGGCATTATCCTCGCTGGGTATGGTGGCGACGGTATTGAGGGATGCAAGCACATTAGGGCCAAGGGAGGAACAACCATTGCCCAGGATATGTCTGGCGATATAGACGGCATGCCTCTCAGTGCGCAGGCTTCCGGCTGTGTTGATTTGGTGCTGCCTCCTCAGAAAATCACTCTTGAGTTAGCCAGAATCAGCCGCCGTTTTAGACTGCTGCCGGTTTCAAAGAAAGCGGGAAAGGAACCGAAGTCAACACTGCCTTTCGATTCCCAGATCTTCCTCGCTAAGATCGGCGCAGGACATACGATTGGCAACTACCGGAAGAACCAGCAAGTGTTCTCGCAAGGCGACCCGGCCGACGGCCTCTGTTTTATCCAGCACGGCACGATCAAGCTCACGATCGTGTCCTCAACGAGGCAAAGAAGTGGTCGTCGGCATGCTTGGGGCCGACGACTTCTTTGGCGAGAGCTGCCTCGCGGGCCAGCCGACGCACATAGTTACTGCCACGGCCCTGACGAATTGCAGGATCGTGCGACTGGAGAAAGCGCAGGCGGTTCAGGTGCTACGCGACGAACCGGCATTTTCCGAACTGTTCATCTCCCATCTGCTGACCCGTAATATCCGGCTGCAGGAGGATAGGTTGGATCAGTTGTTCCACTCTAGTGAGATGCGGCTGGCGCGGGTCCTGCTCCTGCTGGCCGACTTTGGCATGGACGGCAAACAGGAGCAGGTGATTGCGAAGATCAGCCAGGAAATGCTAGCAGAAATTAGTCGGCACGACGCGCTCCCGCGTGAGCTTTTTCATGAACAAGTTCCGTAAATTGAGGCTCATCGAATACAACGGTGGATTGAAAGTACATCGTTCCCTTATGAATATCATCAGGACTAATTCCATGTATTCCTTCGATATTGGCTCCCCGGACTAAACGAAACTGGGCACTGGAAGTGGCTAGTGCGGATTCCATGCGCGAGAGAAACCTGCTGATTACGGACCGCTATTTCGATGGCTCTGCTGTCTTTTGGCTAACGTGAAGTTGATAAGAATGAGCCTGAGAAAGCAACGTCTGAATTGATAGCTGCTCAGAAGCTCGGATGTTGAAAGGATACACTCTGAGAGAACAAAGACGAGGGAGCAGCACTGAATACAATCTGCTCCTGTGGACCCCAATTTGATTCTCCTGGCATTTCAAAAACCTTTCTCGTTCCTGCTTCGATCGTGCCGTAGACTCGATGCATGCCTAGCCTAGGCGTTTCCCTAGACCTTGGAACGAATCTCCAGAATGGGAGAGGGGATTGCCTTTGCGCCTGCCAATTTGTCGCCCTCTTCCTGAATTATCCTCTTTTCACCACAGGGCGCTGATGGGACGCATGCTCGAACTGAGCTGTTTTGAACAGACGTCGACATCTCCGCAATGAGAAGGTTTCTATCAGAGCCTTTAGAACCAATTGCGAGCGAGACGGAGTCCTCAGTACGTTTCATCAGCGGAAATCGTTCCCGTTCAAGCCGCGCAGCGAGGCGACACCGGACGCGCGAAGAAAATCGGGCAGAGGAAGCGCAATGCGTATTAGCTCCTCCATGCGTTCGCCTGTTCGCATTCCTACTGCTGACCCTGTCGGCGGCATCCCTACGGGCAAATCGGCTACAGCGGGTCTGCTGCCGGCCCGCCTCGTTATTCGTGGCCATCTGCACCAGTGCGCTAGTCGGGTGATTCCCGATCGAGGCAGGAGCGCAGGCATGATGCGGTGCGGAAGCCGGTCAATCACCCTGTGCGCGATCATCGGCCAAGACGTTATACACAAAGGAGAGATGATCATGAAGAGCACCACAGCGGTGAAAGATCCTGCTGTGCGGTATGAACATAGAAACGGCTACCGCTGCCGGACGAACCGAGCACAACGGGCAGATGTATTACTTCTGCGGCTCCAAGTGCAAAGAGAAGTTCGATCTACTCCGGAGCAATACGTGGGGCAAGTCTGCGGGAACGCCGAAGAGCGGCCAGGGCTGCTGCAGTTAAATCCCACAACCCCGCGGGTGAACGCCATGCCTACCGTCGCGCCCTTATTTCCGCTAGGCGTGGCTCCCTGTGGGCTAATGTCTTTCCTGCTGTCGTGGACTGCGCGCGGTGTGTCGCGTGGCCGGCGTTACGGCGGATCACGCTCTAGGCCAGTGCGCTACGGCTTGCGGCGGAGGGATTTGGAAGGACCGGCTATGAGGAGATCGCGAAACGATGTCTGATCTGTTGATGTGCCGTCGTTCTTCGAGATCTTGGCTGTGGGCCGGCGGCCGCTACTCCAACGAAGAAGGCACGCCCTCGACCCTGTCGAGCAGTGGCAACCAGGCAACGAGACCGGTCGCACGTCCGTCCAATCCGGAGCGCGGCCCTCCCTGCCGCTCTAGTTCCCACGTCGGCCGAGACAGTTCATTCGCACCACTCATTACTAATAGAAATTGAGAGGTTACGCCATGATGAAAGTACAGAACCGTCACACTCGCAGTTGTTGGGCTCTTCTTGTCCGTGGCATTCCTTGCCTCCTCCGTTGTGGCCGCCGAGAAGGATGGCGTCACGATGAAGAATGGCAAGATGACGAGGATGCAGGACGGGAAGGAGATTGGCCGGATGGATCGCGAGACAACCATGTCCAACGGCACGAAGGTCATGATGAACGGCAAGATGATGATGAAGGGCGGGAAAGAAATGCAGATGAAGGAGGGCCAGATGGTGATGATGGACGGGAAGATGATGGAGGGTAACAAGGACGTCAGAGATGGAGAGGATGGACGAAGTGGCTTCTCAGAATCGGCAGGTCTGACGATGCCCGCGTCCTGGCGGCTGGCGGAGTTCGGCGTTGGGGTCCGCTCCGCCGGTTCGTCCGGGCATCGCTGCTGTCAGTGGAGCAGCGAATCGCCAGCGCATGCGCGAAAGGCAACGATGGAGGGGAGAAGTGGAGTGGAGCACATATGCCGCACGCTCAGATGGGCGAGGAATCGAGTCGCAGGTGTGCCCCGATAATGAGGGGATGGACGAAACACATCAGGCAGGTGCCCATATAGAACATCAAGAAGAAGAACAAGAAATGATTGCTGAGCACCACCACCTGGCTCGACTCAGGCGCACACTCCGAAGGAGTGAGACATCGAATTATCGCTAAGCATCATCCATTCACAACAACCTAAGGAGAGAATCATGTCCTTTACTGACCAAGACAAACATGTTCTATCTGACATCGTAACAGGCTTTTCTCTTGCTATCGTTGGAGTATGTCGTGCGCTGGAACAGCAACAGACCATTATGCCCGGACCAATCGCTGAGGCAATACATACTGAAGTGACACAATTGCCGGAGAACGGTTCCGAGTGGTCAATCGGTAACAGTAAAAGACATTCTCACGAATATCTCCAAAGGATTGAACGGGGAACCGCTCGCTAAAGTGCGCTTTCCGTAACAGGTCACGGAATGCTTCCTCTACATGAGAGGGAGTCTCACGCATGGTGACAAGCCGCGAGGCGGACAACTCAGGCCTGGGCACGCACCCGTATAAAGTGTTGTGCCCCGCTTAAAATGTAGACAGGTGGCTTAGTCAGCTGGATGTATGAAACCCACTGAAATTATTCAAAACCCATCGTAGCGGAAGACAGCCGAGGTCTCTTACCAGAGCTACGATCGAGTGCACCCGGCTGTCCCATTAGAAGTGGAGACTCGAAAAGGGCTGGATTCTCTGTAGAATTGATGGTTAGCAATCTTCAAGAAACTGTCTACAAATTAAGTGGGGCAGTACATGCGGGTTTTGAATACAGTCAGTGGGGTTTCCTGAATTCAGCGGACTAAGCGGCCTGTCCACAAGAGGAAGATGGTTCCCTGAGCGATCGAAACGATGACCTAGCCGCATAGCATCTCTGCAAGTGCCTCCACCGTCAGCGGCGCATTCCCCTCAGAGCGATTATTGACCAGCACATAGGCGTGTCGACCTTCGCTGACGGTCTGTCGCACTAATTGCACGGTCTCTCGTCGCATCTGCGGTGACTCCTCCACTCTCGTGGTATACGGCTCGTTCCGCGCTGCCCGCTAGGGATTGCACTAGCCCCTTTCTCTTGATCCGTATGATAGAGTAGGACGCATGGAATCACCCTTGCGACCAGAGGTCTTGGAGCTCATACGTGTTTGCGAAAAACTCGTTGGACAAGAGACTGTTGCTCACCGTACGGGAGAATGAAGCCGTTGCCCGCTGTGACTCGAGATCTAGAGAAGAAGGTACTTCCGGACCGTCTAGGAGGTATGACGAGCCCCTCTCCGATACGCTTATCCAACTTCCCTACCAGCAGCTCTCGATTATCCCGCGTTTCTTGTTTCCCCCTTACCTCGACGGCTAGGCTGCCACAGGCATCATTCTTCGACACAGTTCTGCACAACGACGACATTCAGTGGCGCAAGGTCCGCATAAAGCATGATGTGGGGCGTGCGCTTCACAGACCTTTGCACATGTGTCACAGATGTCAGCGCAGAGGCCGCACAGTCGATCGGCCATCTCAGAACCTCGACTCATCCATTGGCCAGCCAGAAGGCAAATATCCGCGCACCCGCGGCACAATCGAATACAGCGTGCCATGAGTTTCCGATCACCATGATGGTCCATGCCGATCATGTCGTCGCTGCAGGTCTCGCAGATCTGGGCACAGGCGAAACAGGCGGCAATACATTCCCGATAATGCTTAGTCTGGGCCTCTTGAGACATACGCACCTCCGTTTTTCATGTTGCACTCTTTGCGTGTAGCCGATCAAGCCGGGGTAACACTAGGTACAGGTCTAAATTATGCTATCTGAAAAATTACCCTAGACATTCGCTGAGGTCGTACCCTCGTCGCCTCGATGCTGATCGGGCAAAGTGAACGCTATTGGGCCCGCCGGAAAGGACGGTGACGTGCCGCGCCAGCTCCGCCCGGCGTTTATGCCGGACGGCATCGGCGGCGTGGATTGCGCGAAAGCGGAGAGGGGCAGCAGGAGTAGGAAGAGGAGCAATCTCATGGAGCACTTCTTCGGCAGTAGAGTTATGGTGGCGTAGTATAGCAGATCGTGGGTCGGGAAAATGGGGGCAGGCCTGCTAATCCGACTGAAGCTGCGTCCGCAGAAAATCGATTTTCTGCTGAATGTCTTCCAGTTCGGTCGACTTCAGGGCCAGTTGGTCCTTCATGGTGTAAAAATCCTTGAAGATCTGGTCCATGTTGCGATCACTCTCGTCCATGATGAGGCCCTCCAGATTATTTATCCGTGCGACATGATGATCCGGTCTACCTCCCATGTCTGATCTCTTTTGTACACAGCCTAGCCACTAAGCAATAGTTATGAACGATGGAGATACACTGAAAGATCCGAGAGGCCGCGAGGACAAGACCTACCTTTGAGGAAGCCCAAGGCGAGCGGGATGGTCGAAGCAGCATACCAAGATTAGCCTTGGGGCATGGACCTATTGGCATCCGCTATACGCTTTGGCCGAGTTGGCTGCTTCCACTGCATCATCTTTCGCCCTCTTTACTGGATCGAGCGGAGCAACCAATTCGGATTGTTTCTTCCGAGCCTCATCGCGTGCAGTCTCCGCTTCTATAGCCGCCTTCTCTGCTTCCGCAATCGTTTTTCTCTTCTGCAAGTCCACAAGACTGTCTTGTGCTTGCGCCATAGGCACCCCCACAACAGGAACACCAGTAAAATCAGATCTCGTTCGCCTCAGTGTGCCATTCCAAATGCGTGGCATGCGTTCGCCTTCACTCACAGGTGGTTACCGGATCAGAATAAGTCGTGGTTGATCGCCTTACTTCTCAGGGGTTGGCAGTTCCGGAACGGTCGTTTCCATGACTTTGACAACTTGCCCCTGATCATCCAGGACGGACTGCGATGCGTTCTCCTACCGACAGTCCCTTAAACAAGTCCGGACTCTGTATCGTGAACGCGACCGTTTGTTCTAGATCTGTTTTAATCTTTCCGCTCATCTTGGACAAATCGAGTTCCTCGAGCGTCCCGGTGACGACATGCGAATCCTGGCCCGTAGGCTCAGGCGACGCTGCCATTGTCGTCGCCAAAGTAGGAGCACAGAGTAGCACGGCGAGCAGACCGATAATCTTTACGGTCATAATGTCTCCTGGGTGCAGGGCAGAATCTGGTTCGGCAATTTCGGCTCAGGGGGCCCCGGTGACGGTGAAGTAGGTTTGGGGAGAGGATCTGTCGGGCCTGGTGAAGGCTGGGGTGACTGGTTCGTCTCCATGGCGTTGGCAATGTTGACGATAGGGCCCTGGAGAAATAGCGCCGACAATACCAGCAACTCGATCATTCCGCGTTTCATGACTGCTCTTTTCCCCGACGGCTAGGCTGCCGCAAGCGGTGTAGCGAAACTCGTCACGTTCGCCCTCCTCTAAGCACAAAAAAGTCCGGCGTCCCTGCTGCGACTTGCTGATGATATCATAAATAATAAGTAAGCAAGCCCCGTCTGCCTGTTCAAGATTGCTCACTACCAATTTATTAAGCGGTGAACCTATGACGCGCACCGCGGCCCTTCACAGACTCCTTCCTCAGTACCAGCACTATCCTTGCCTTGTAAAGCTCCCTGAAATGAAACCACAGCCGTGTCACTCTGTATCTATCTGATTGCGGTTTTTCACCTGAACCGTGTCTGAGCATGATATATCAAATGACGCAGGGGCTGCGCATTCTCCTCGACCTCGCTTATACGATCTGTCAACAATTAAGTGCGGCAAGCACAGTCGCGACTTTTGCTGTGCTAATGAAATGGACCCAGCCTTCTTCCCACACAAGTCTCACACGAGGGCAACACGAGGCAAGATGGAATGTCATTGAGCGCGCCTCACACTCATTGTCAGGAAGAAGGGAGGGGCTGTATGCACATCACAACATTAGGGATCCGATTTGGCGAAGAATGTGTTCCAGTTGCACGAGGCGGATGCGCGAGGGCGAGCGGTGCTCAGCCGACAGGTGAAGCGTCAGCAGTTATTAGATACGGTGGCGAGTCTGCCGCCCTGTGTGATCGGGATGGAGGCGGGCGGGAGGTGCGCATCACTGGGGGCGGGCGTTTGAACCGCTCGGGCATACCGTCAAGCTGATGCCCCAAGTATGTCAAGCCCACACGTTAAGACCAACAAGAATGATGGCAGAGACGCGGAAGCGATCTGTGAAGCGGTGAGTCGGCCCACTATGCGATTTGTCTCGATCAAGACGGTGGACCAAGCCGACATGCAGGCCGTGCACCGCACGCGATCGCTCTTCGTGAAACACCGGACCGCCGTCATCAATCAGATTCGGGTGTACTGCCCCGCTTAAAATGTGGACAGGCAGCTAAGCCAGTGAGGTACAGGAAACCCACTGAATTTATTCAAGACCCACTCGCCGCTGAAGACAACCGAAGATCTCTCACCAGAGGAACAAGGAAGTGCATCTGGCTGTCCCTTGAGAAGTGGAGTCACGAAGACAGCTGGATTCTCTGTAGAATTGATGGTTAGCAATCTTCAAGAAACTGTCTACAAATTAAGTGGGGCAGTGCAGCGTCGGCGTAAGAACACCTTCCCTGACGCTCCCCATCCCCAGATCAACGCAAGGACCCTAGGCCACCTTGACCTCGATGGCTTTCGACTTCGCCTTCTCGGATTTCGGGAGACGCACGGTGAGCATGCCGTCCTTGTAGTCGGCCGACAGCTTGCTCCCATCCGTATTCTCCGGAAGCGAGAAGCTCCGCATGAAGCTCCCGTAGGCACGTTCGATCCGATGATGCTTGTGCCCGGTGGTTTCCTTCTCGTATTTCCGTTCGCCGGAAATCGTCAGAACATCGTTCTCCACCGTGAGCTTGACCTGCTCCTTCTTCATGTCCGGCAATTCCGCCCTGATGAGGAATTGCTTCTCATCCTCCATAATGTCCACCAGCGGCGACCACTCGGCCACCGTCATGGCTTCCTTGCCTCCGTCACCCGTCGCCGCCCGACTGGCCAACATCGTCGCCAACCGGCTTTCCAATTCATCCCGATCCTTGAAAGGATTCCATTGAGTTCTGCTGATAGGGTCCCAACGTAAAAGTGTGTTCATGGCTTCATCTCCTTAACTGATAATGTGAAATTACTCGGTGATCCATTTCTCTCTTCTTGATGACTTCGCGTCAGCGCGGCTTTTCCCGATGGCTTCCGGCGCCGACTTCTGATGCCACGCGTCCGCCCACTTCATCAGCTCTCTCTTTCATCGCCATACCCATACCGTTCCTGGGCTTTGCCGACAAATCTGTCGTAAAAGCCTTCGATTTGCTGCAAGTCATCATCGGTAAACTTACCCCACTGCTGTTTCAGTTCACCTTTGAACTGCATCCATTTCTCCTTGAATTGATTAGCGTTCATCGGATCCTCCTCCTGTGTATAGATGTCAGACGTTGGTGCCAAGTCATCACGCCGGAAACCGGTCGGACAGCCCGACAGACCCCAGTCATGCATCCCGAGCGGAGCGCCCCGGGACCACATGGATCGCGACCAACACGATCCCGATCAGGAACAGAATCCAGGAAATCTGACCGCGACCGCGGACACCCCGGCGAGATTCAGGGCACCGGCAATCACGCCGACCACCAGAAACACCAGTGCGTAGTAGAGCATGGCTCACTCCTTTCTATGGAATACGGGCGGAAGTCGAACCAGTCCTCTGAGCATGGCCGGAGTCCTGGCCGCCTCCATCAGCAGACCATGACACACGGCATGCAGCCGTTCAGAGAAACTCTGGCATCGGAGCGGCGGAGACTGAGGAATCGGTCACGCCGAGACGGATCAGGAAGCGCAAGAGATAGGACAGTCAGCGGAGCTTCACACCGGACAGTATCACCCTGGGCGCAATGAGTACGGGAGTCAAGCAGTGCAATGTGGGCTTGAATAACCCAATTGTTGTGCTCCGCTTAAATTGTATACAGGTAGCTTAGTTAGTCGCGCAGGAAACCCATTGAAATTATTCAAAACCCATCGTAGCTTTCTACAGAATCACGAGCGAGGTGTGTCTTGATGTCCCTTGAGAAGTGGGGACTCGAAGCGGGCTGGATTTTCTGTCGAATTGATGGGTTCCAATGTTCAATAACCTGTTCACAACTTAAGTGGGGCACAACACACCCTCGGTAAGGGCTCCAACGGGCCAGGAGGGATGTCACGGCAGCAACAGCGGAGGTTTTCAGTCGGAGTACAAGCGTGAAGCGGTGGCGATGCTGGAGTCTCCCGATGTGAGCATTCGCCAGATCGTCCGCCATGTCGCCGCGTGTGATGCTTTCCTGGAGTCAGTGCGACGGTTTGACTTTGACCAGTTCCGGTTCTTCCCCTACCGGTCGCGTGATCTCTTGCGCCATGGTGGGACGCGGCATCGCGTGGCAAGACCTTGACCTTGACCGGCTTGCCATTTTTTGCGGATCTGGTGAGCGCCTCGATGATGGCGACGTCGATGGTGCCTTCCGCAGCGGAAGGCTCTGGTTGCTGGCGGTGGAGAATGCAATTCGAGAAGTAGACGAGCAGCGCCGCGAACTGGTCGCGCTTCGCGAACTGCGCGGGGTAGTTCTCTCGTGGAGCGTCAGCCGATGCGCAAGCTCGGCGGTATAGCTGTAAGCCGGCGATACCTCGAGGTCGCCCTTGGTGCCGATCACCTCGGTACCGGCTCGTGTGCGCGGCCCCGAAGCTGCACGTGAATGCCGCGAGGCGGCTGTCCGGAAAGCGCATCACGGCGCTCACCATTTCGTCGACCACGGCGAAGCGTTTGTCGGAACTGCTTGCGACCGCCGCGAACACTTCGATGGGCTCTGCGCGAAACAGATACCGTGCGGCGTTGATGCAATAGATGCCGATATCGTAGAGCGCCCCGCCGCCCAATTCCTCGTCGAGCCGGACGTTCTCGGGTCTGGCCTGCATCGTGAACTGCGAATTGAAAATCCTGGGCTCGCCGATCTTGCCTGAATTCACGATCTCGATTGCGCGCAGGTTTGCTTCCTCGAAGTGGAGACGATACGCTACCATCACCATGGTTTTGTGGCGCTCGGCTGCGCGCATGATCTGTTTGCACTCCTGCGAGGTCACTGCCAACGGTTTTTCACAAAGTACATGGACACCAGCCTTCGCGGCGCGCACGGCGTATTCGCGGTGCAAGCTGTTCGGCAGCGCGATGTACACGGCATCGACCGCTTCGCCCCGAGACACTCGTCATACTGCTCATACGAATAAAGAGCCGGCGTCTTGTATTTGCGTCCGAGTTTCGCGAGCTTTTCTTTGTCGCCTGATACCAGCGCCACCAATTGTGAGTTGCTGCCCGCATGGGCAAAGGCCGGTAGTATGGCGTTCTGCGCGATGTGACCCAGCCCCACGACGGCGTAACGGATCTTGCGTGAAGGCCCGCTGGTTGTGCTACGTTTGCCTGCGTGTTTCATGGCGACCCTCCTCGATAGCGAAATCGTATACAACACAGTGCTGATTCACCGGCCCATCTCTCGATAACTTTCGATGCCTTCGCCGAGATCGCGTCGGAACCGGTCCTTGCCAGGTGTTTCACCGGTCTTCCGGTTCCAGCACCGAACTCCAGCTTATAATCGACGAGATCGATGCCGGCGACGGAGAAAACGGTCGGAGCACTTCGTTGAGGCGGTGGGTAAGGGTCTTCATCTGCGCGATCTCACCAATCGTGGCCCATCCCAACACTCGGACGTGGTTGTCGTTGCACAATGAGTCGTGCAACGAGTAGTTCTTCAAAAATAGCTCGGAAAAAAGGTGCCGGACCTTTGCTTAATCATGAGGTGATCAGTAGTTGTCTTGTATAACCCACGACTATGTGACGACCGGTCTTCAACGCTGCCGAAGAGCTGACACTCCTGGAGCGAGTGTTGCAGGCTGCACGGCGACTTCCGAAGAGGTCTAGGTCCGGCAGCGCAGTAGCTACGAAGTCGGCAGACCGTTAAACGGGTTTGGTTTTCCCGCCTTTGTTCCCACCAAGCGTGTCCGGGGCGACAGGGGCAGGGCTCTCCTTTTTGAGGGCTTTCTTAACCGACGCAGCTTGGCGTGGCTCAGCGGCCTCTTTGAGGATTTCCGCGACGATCTGTGCGTCGGCTGAGTGCGTGCGTGGGTGTGTCGGCATGTCTCCCTGAGCACTATAGCCAGAAGACCGGCAGGGGTCTGGTCACAATTGCTCAGGTGGCTGGAATTGATGATGCAGAAGATTGTCTTCGCTCCACCAAGCAAGATCAGCAGCAATACGAGACGCTAATCGTGGAGGACGATATTGAGGAGGGAGCTGTGCACGTGCACGCCGCCGTTGTATTCCAAGAAGCCTAGCTTCCTGAACTTATTCATGAAGAAACTGACGCGGGAGCGCGTAGTGCCGATGATTTCGGCCAATGCTTCTTGACTGATCTTCGGAATGATCGCGTCCGACTTGCCTTCTTTCCCGAAATGGGCCATGAGCAGCAGTACCCGCGCCAGCCGCTTCTCGCTGGAATTGAAGAGTTGATCGACCAAGTCCTCTTGGATACGAATGTTGCGAGTGAGCAGATACGTGAGGAACAGCTCGGAGAAAGTGTGTTCGTCGTGGAGCACACGGATCATCGCCTGTTTGTCAATGCGAACGACCGTGGATGTTTCCGTAGCGGCGGCCGTAGCCATGCATACTAGCTGCCCGGCCAGACACCCTTCGCCGAAAAAGGCCCCTGGCTCCAGCAGCGCAACGATCGCTTCATTGCCCTGTGACGAGATCACGGTCAGCTTGATCTTGCCCGTCTGGATATAAAACACGGCGTCCGCTGCATCCCCTTGCGAAAAGAGAATCTGTTTCTTCGGGCAGGTCAGCGTGGTTTTGCCGTGGCCGACTTGTTTGAGGAACGTCTGGGGATTAAAGGGTGCGATGTGTTTGCGTTTCATGGCCAGACTGCCTTGTGATGAACTCTGGGAAACATTATAGGTCCGTGGCAATACGTGCAGAGAGCCGTTAATCTACTTTGTGCGTGCTGGGCTTTCGTGGTGCCACGGCACGAGCCACAATGACGAGATTGCTTGGATTCCTGCCAGGCCGCTTCTGCTTTCGCTTTGCCTGGTTTCGTCATGCCCTCATCATGCCAGAGCCGTCTGGCCTTTCGCTAGTCCCTCACGATGCAAACGTCTCTGTCCCACCGGGGCAAAAGCCCGCTCCATAAAGGGACCGATAGAGAAACCGGCCTAACATTTCTGTTACATTTGAAGTTACCTTTTATGATGTGGAGGCCTGTTCGATACCACGACATTCTTGTAAACTGTTGATATCCTTGGTGGCGGTGCCCAGGATTGAACGGGGGACCCGCCGCTTATGAGTTGAAGTGGTACATAAAGGATTGCTGAAGTTATCGCATGAATAGCGGGGATTGACGGACAGGAGGGGACAGCAACAGCCTTCTTGTCCGTGCCCTTCGTACCCTATTCGCAACCACCTTCAGCAGCCCGACATGGCCGGCAGGCTGACCAGCCGGGGGACAGCCTTGCGACGGGGACCCCGGGGTGGGCGTGTGTACGAGTGGACTTAGTGTTGCGGCTCGATTTATTTCTCAAAGCAAAAGTATGGGACTGCCCCCAGTTTCATTTATTTATTTATAGTCTCTCCTCGACGGGCCTACCGTATGACATTCCTCCACCCCTGGGGCACTTGTCAGGTCTAGCGGCCCTGAAAAGCAAAGGGCCCGTCATCGAATGGCGAGCCCTTTTTCAACTACTCATTTGTATCGTGAAGACTTGAACTACCTTTTATTTCTCGTCCCTGATCGCTGCCTTTGCTTTCGCCTTAAGCTCAGGCGTCGCCTCCCGAATCCCATGCGACTTCGCATGTTCCATGGCGTTCTTCAGGACCTCCTCTTCAGTGTTTCCGCGAACGACATGCTTGCATCCGGACGATGGATCGACCTTGGCACATTCAATGACTTTACCCATGGTGGATACCTCCTTTTGATACAGTGACAAGGGACTTCTCTCTATTGTGAAGAAGTGCGAATGTATTTTCTAGAGCGTTACCAATTTGCTGGACGGCAGGCCTGACTTGCCCCCAGTTGTTAGGCCACCCTTGCAGTTCGTTCACGCCGACACGCTGACCGGCGTGAAGGTGCGAGGTCTCTGGGGCGGGTGGCCGATACCCCAGCGCACGATGCGGGCGCTGCGTGTTGCACATTCGCAGCCTGTGTCTAACGCTGGTACTTCAAATGCCCCGATTCATCGTGTTGACCTGCGGTTTTGTTAGTTCGCTTCCTGCGCCCGCACTAGGAGCGGAAATAAGCTGTTTTCCTGCTGTCCCCATGAGAACAGCGCCGTTCTTCTGGCCATCAAGCCCGTTGACCCCGAGACGTTCACAGCTATGCTGAAGCAGTGGTGACTCCTGATGGGAGGGAGAACCATGCTATGCGCGAAATCGTGGCAGTATACGTACTGCACAAAGTAAAACCCTCCTCCCCCGGGCTCTCAAAAATTTTTCACAAAAATGTTTCAGGGTAGGTGCCCAGTGTGGCGTGAGAACTGCCCCCCTCCCGCCGCTGGCCTCGGCCTGGAGTGCGCCAGGGCTTGCTGCGAGCCAGCAGAAGCCGGCCATCCGTGGCGAGATCCGCCACGAGTCGTCCCAACCGACGACTTTGGCCTTCATGCGAAGCGGAATCCGTCTCGCGTCATTGGTAAACCAGACCCGAATGTTCCCCTTATTGAGGAAGATACCTTCGAACGGCATGACGACCAGCACCCGGATAGTTTCGATCCCAGACCCCACGCGCCCCTGATGGACTCAATCTTTTTCAACGAGTGCCTCCAGCTTATGATTCTGCTTTTATCGCTGGTGCACATTCATCGTCAGAGTGACGACCCTGGGGTAGGGCCGTAACTCTGCGCTGCGGGCATAGTAGAGACACGAAATGGCGTCGTGGGTGTGTAGCGCAGGAGCGGGAACGTTTCCGTCGACCCCCTCCCTTGACTTCTCGTGACTGTTCCTCGCTTCATCTGTGTGCAGAGACTGCAGCTCAGTGTCTTCCTTCTTTTTCCCTTCTCACGTCGCCGAAAGGTCAAATATTCAGGGAGCAATGTTTTGAGGTCAACCATCGACTCTACCCGGTTGTCGACGGGAAAAAATTTGGTGATGGCAGGCCTCGACTGGGCGGTGGTCACCAATTTTAGGAGGGGACGATTTCCCTCTGTCCCAGCCGTGACTTCCATGACCACAGTGCCGGCCTTGATATTCAGCCAAGAGATCGCGTATGTGAACTGTTCTCCGATGCTGGAAGGGGCGGGATGAGGAGAGAAGGCTACCGTCCCCCGCCCACGAGACCGTGAGATTCACGGAGAGCTCCGAGCGACGTCAGCTCTATCAGAATGAAAGTCGCGGCGTTCGCGACGTACGCCTTAATAATCTGCTTTACCCGCTTGCGCTGGATCGCAGGGCCGATGACCGAGCTGCACAACCATGCTCATGATGAATTATGCTGATTCTAACGAGTCGGTGACAGGGAGTTCCGTCCTTTATTTCATTGACCGCGTTTCTTCCCTGCCTCGCCCAATCCCTTTGCCACCGGCGGCGGACCTCCTCTCAAGGATTCCTGCCCCTGCTCGAGCAAATTCTTGACCACGTTCAACGGCACTGCTCCGACACGCCGGTGCCATGATCGACGACTTCATCGAGGTTCATCTTTGGCGCGTGCCGCAGAGTCGCGAAGAAACCCGCGCAGATTTCGCGCGCCCGCCGTTGCACCGGAGCCTCCTCGGCCCGGCGGGATCCCGCGTGACACCTTCACTTTCGGATCCGGACAACACATCTTGATAGGCTTGAGCACCCAGGCTTGTCTCATAAGATTGAGAAACCATGAGGAGTTGCCAGCCACGTTTGGTGTAGGGATTGGGCGCAGCCGCCGTGATTGGGTGCTAAGACAGCAAAAACAATGACCCATGGGAAAAAACGAAAAGCCATACTTCGCCCCTCCTTGAGTATGTATTCTAGCCAGAACGCGACTTTAATAGTGTCCCATGATTATCCCTAGGTATAGCTGATTATGGGGAAACAGGTTGCCAACCCACTCATCATCTCTATTCGCGCTACGTGTTTTCAGTACGAGACATAGTCGCCGGCTCGGTGCGACAGCTCATGCTTCTGCGTCGACCACTCTTGACGGCACTTTAGAGTCCAAGTTTAGCCTGTCATCAACTAGGGCACCTTCCCTAGCTCCGCTGTCTATCGGCTCCCGCAGTACAGTCCTCCTGTGGAGGTTCACATCTAACCGAGGAGGCCTCGTATGTGTTCAAGCCCGAAGTTTTCTAGGGTATGTCGTATCGCGTTATTGCCGCTTCTTTACGGCTGGCACTTCTGGGGTCGCGCAAGTGGCTGTCAAATTCCACCACCGGAAAAACTGGTGGCTAGGCCAGACGATGAGCGATGCCTCAATTTCCACTCGCCGTGCAGACGAAGTTGACAAGCGACCGTCTCTCGAATTTCCCACGCATCGATGTCGATACCGAGCGTGGTGTCGTGAATCTGAGCGGGGTGGTGGAGACAAGGCCCAGCGGGCTCAGGCGGAACGTCTCGCGCATCAAGTGGAGGGCGTCGTCGAAGGTCAACAATAATTTTGCAGATTCAGAATCGTCCTTCCTCCGGAAAATCTGCCACCGCGCCATCTGCCAATAACAGGAATGCTGGCCAATCAGAAAGGACCAGTCACTATCCGGATCAACAGGACAGGAGCGATGCAGACCCAGGGGGCTTATATGTATCCAGGGGACGTGGTGCGCGTCGAAGGCGATACCTATTTTGTGCAGGGGCAGGATGGGAAGGAAATCAGCTTCCATGCCGACACTTCCACCATGAAGACCAGCACAAATTGAGCCAGGGAGATCGTGTCGAGGTCAAGATTGACGAAAATAATCATGCGCTGTCGATGCTCCCGGCCCCATGCAGATGCGAAGACTCTCGTGGTTCCCTGGTAGGCTCTGGGTCAATGGCTGAATTCGACAAACTCCGGGAAGTTCTTCAGAAATTAGCTCGATAGCATAATGATGAACGCAGTGTCTTTACGGCTATTTAACCCTCGGTCAATCCACAAGGAGGGAAACGCTCATGATCTACGCCAAAATCTCAGGAAGTCGGCGCGTCAGCGATAACCGACCTGCTTCGGGAAGACCACAAGAAAGTGAAGGGTCTCTTTGAGGAATTCGAGCAGGCCGACGATGCCAAAGCGAAGCACCGGATCGTTGAGACCGCATTGGCCGAGGTTGGAAGTGCATGCCAAGTTGGAGGAAGAACTCATCTATCCGGCGATCAGGCTGGCTGAAATCGGGGACGAGGATCTGATGGATGAGGCGCTCGAAGAGCATCATGTCGTGCACGGGCTGCTCGAAGGAACTGAAAAAGATGAAGCCGAGCGACGTGAGCGCTACGATGCCAAGTTTACCGTGCTGGCGGAGAACGTCAGGCATCACATCAGGAAGAAAGAGTCGAGACATGTTTCCACAGGCCGAAGAGTCGAGATCGATTGGGAAGCCCTGTCTGCCCGAGTGACGAAACGGAAAGAGCAGTTACTGGCAGAAGCCGGCGCGCCCTCAAAAACGGTTCCGACACGGTCTCCAAGAAGAAGTAGGGCGGGTTTTTGATCCAGGAGAAGCCCGAGGGAGGAAACCGGCCCTCGGCTTCTCAGAGCTCTGATGTGCATCTCCGAGATGCATCTATCGTAAGATTAAGGACCCACTGGGGGTCAGCACGTAAGGAGGCATGCCATGACTTCGAGGAGGCAACGGAATCTACTCGCACTGAACGTGTGGTGTCAAGTGCAATGGCCTTGTGGGGGCCTGTTCGCTGGGTGATCCCGGGTTCGCCGAACAGCGCGACAATGCACCCCGCATGGGCGGAGAAAAGCCCCCGAAGGACAAAGCGGACGCGTCGATTGCTGATACGAAGAGAAAAGGATTCGACGAGTGTAGATTTTTCATGATGGACGCCTTCGGCGCCCCATCGGGACAGGATCCGGTAGAAAATATCGGAGCAAGTCAAAGCCAAGGATATCGCCGACAAACCGAAGGTATTGGCCAAGCAGAAGCAACTACTGGCAGAGCGGTATACGCTGGACTGTCGCACACAGGCGTCCGTGACCATGACGAACGGAAAGCCGCAACCTCCTAGGCCCCAGTACCCACTTAAAGAATGGCCTCACCTGGGACGAAGCTCCGGTGCGCTCGAAGCGGAGGGAGATCAAAACCAAGAAACTGTTTCCTGCCGGCTTCCGTCGCTTGCCACACGTCAAACACGAGGCCGGCGGCATGGTATTCCCAGCCATGCAGATTGGGCAATTCCCTCGGTTGGCGCGTTTCGATGTGGGTTCGATCTGCCTGAGTGTTTCCCTTCCGGAGTTCCCGCCGCCTATTTTTCTCACCACGCATCCCGAACTCGGTGATGTCTCCCAGGGAGAGGTCTTGGATGCCGACAACTTTGATCGGCTGTTTCGAGGGCTCATCACGCCGGTGCAACTCGATGGGCTCCGACTGTTGGTGACTCAGTTCCCTCAGGAAGAATTCAACGCGACGCATGACGGGAAAACGGCGAAGCCCAGCTTGGGCGTCTCCTGTCTTGACTGTCATGTCAATTTCCACACAACCGGGCAATTCCACTTGAACCCCGATACGAGACCGCAGTCGGATCGGTTTCGCATCGACACGACGAGCATCCGGGGGCTGTTCAATCAGCAGATCCATGGCTCCAAACGCAGCCTCCGGTCGGTGGAGGATTTTCCGAGTTTGAACAGCGCACCGCCTATTTCAACGGCGATCCGATCCGGGCGATGAAAAAGGCACGTCAATATGATCGACCGCCTCCAGGTCGCCCATATGGCACAAATGCAGAACCTATGATCGATTTTCCCACCGGCCGAAGCTCGACCCGATGACGGCCCGCCTCGACCGAAAGAAAGCGACGGAGCAGGAAATCCGAGGCGAAGAGCTCTTTTCGGGAAAGCCCGCTGTGCCGCGTGTCACCAACCGCCGGCGTATACCGATCATATGATGCACGATTTGAAGCTGGAACGATTCGGCGCGGAGGCGGACGGTCCCATCAAGACCTTTGTGCTGCGAGGGATCAAAGATTCTCCGCCCTATTTCCATGATGGCCGATTGCTGACGCTCGAAGATGCCGTCGAGTTTTTACCGTCGTGGGAGGGACGCAACTCACACCGAAGCGGAGAAAACGAGCCTGACGGCGTTTTGCGTGCCTTGTAGGAGAAACGTGAATGATCAGAATCACGCGCGGGGTCGATTCCGAGTGCCGGCACTGATTGATTGCCGCTATGACAACGCCGCGATCGTACGACGGACTCCACTGTTGAATTCAGGCAAAACGAACCCAGTGGGGCAATAGTTGCACGCCAGGTAACGTCATGCGTGAGAGAGAATCACGATGACACAGGTGGCACGACGACAGCACCATCCAGGTTAGCCACCCTTGGGGTCGGACTCGTAAGAGATGTTTGCACGTCCTGCATCAAGAGAAGTGGCGTTGGCGCGACACGAGGTGCAATACGACATCGGCAAGAGTCTCGAGGAGCTCTCTGTGGTGTGGGATCGCGGTGGTGATGGCAGGGGGTCGGATTGCTCAGAATGGCCGCGGCCGGTGTGCTGCTCCTCGTCGAGATACTACTGGGTTGCCGGCCTGGGCCTGTACCATGATGGTGAGTGTCATGCTCCTGGGAGGAGCATGGGGGCTCGCGGTCTCAGGGTGGGGAGTCCTCAAGTCGGTTCGCGTCGTCCCGCTGCGAACCGTCCGAACCCTGATGGATGACGTCACTAGCATGTCGGAGTGGGTGCGCTCGCGGCTTGTATAGGTGCTGAAGCTCTTACAGTCGAGGGTCCGCGGGCCGAGCCGAATCCCACACTTAGTTATGGGAGGGGGAGGGGGTCGCCATGCCAATCATACTATGGTTACTTGGAGTTCCCCTCACGCTGGTTCTGGCGCTGTGGCTCTTCGGGGTTGTGGGATTTTAATCGCAAGCGAGATTGCCAGGTCCTTGCGTACATCTGATCCTGTGGATCAGGGGCTGACAGGGAACAGGATTTCGCAACATACGATACAAAGGAGGTTCAGATGGTGTCCAAAAAGAATTCGACGTGGAAACCAAATAGGGAGTCGGTCCGACAGGGGGCGGCGGGGGTGATTGAACAGGCCGGGGAACACGTCGGCCCGATCATTCCAGACCATGGACTCGGCGGCGCAGACGATACAGGAGACGCTTCGGCGAGACCCAGGAAGCGCCGAGTGCCGCGATGGACACGGTTACAGACGCGCCTCGACACCTCAACAGCGTATCTCACTGACCGTGGGATAGAGGGTTTGGTTGAGACGGAGAAGCGCTGATCCGTCGCTACCCGTTTCAAAGCCCTCTTGATCGGATGCTCTGTGGGATTCCTGCTCTCTCGATCATGGAAACGCTGACGTGTAGACGTTCAGGTGAACGAGAAGAGGATGGGAGCTTCCCAGACAGCGCTCTGAAGTCGCGACATCCAGTGGCTGTCGGGAGCCACAATCCCGTCTTGGAGATTGGAGGAAATAGCAAAGAGGGAGGGAAATCATGGACAACGGTACGGAGCGTATTGCCGAAGACCTCAAGGCGATCGTCCAGACCAGAATGGCTATGGCTGAAAAGCTAGGAGCCATCGAGCAACATGTCAGCTCCACGATGCACCATGCGAGGACGACGATGACACAGGTTGCTGAGAAGACGACATCATCTGTGCGGGACACGATGCAGGTGACTCAGGACGCCGCTTGATCCACACGTGCATGCTGCACGCCACCCGTGGGCGTTCGTGGGCGGGGCGCTGATCCTCGGCTATGCCGGGGCGCCCTCTTCCGTCGCGGCTGGCGAAGCACGACAGAGCGGTGCCTATTATCCTCCCGGGGTGGGGTGCGGGGGTCATGCCTACGAGCGGCTCATCTTCGTCCGAACAACGGCGAGAGTCCGGAGTGTATCCCTTCTACCCCCATCAAGGGGAGGACCATGGAAGCGGGAACCAAGGCCAGGCAGATCGACCCGCAGTGTGGGCCGAGATGGAACGAGCCCTCCACGACGAACTCGGGGTGGTCCGGAATGGCCTCTATCCGATTCCGGAGGCGGTCTCCTTCGCCAAATTATCCGTCAAGCCGTGCCTGCCCTCGTGCAAATAATCGGCGGTACTCGCCACGAGCCGGATCCTCGCCCGAGAGCGCCGGGGACTAACTCTCAGGCCCAGAGACAATTCTGGCGCATAAGTCAGAAGGATTTTACGAGTACGCAGTTCGGTTTGTCGGAGAGTGGGCGGAGGGCGGCGGGTGATAGTCGAATTTGAATCGAATGGCACCAATCGCCGGATCAGGCGGCCGTGGCATCTGTCGTCCCGATATCTGAAGGTCGCCCTGCTCTATCGCGCCACGCGTTGACCTCTAACTTTTGGTTATCCACGGAGCCCCTTGCCGACGATGAGTCCTTCGTTCGTAATCTGCGTCCACTCGCAAATCCTTGCTGTGTTGGCTGCCGCGCAGTTTGACGTACCCCCACTGCCAAGGGATTACCCCGGTTTGGTCAACCTTCGGGCGGAGCCCATGCGCAAACAGAATCGTACACGCGATACATCGCCCTTCAGAAGGTGACCAATGAAAGAGGGAGCCGTATTGAAGACGATCCGCAGAGCCACCGGTGGGAGTTTGTGGGCTGGATGCTGCTCCTCGGCTTATGCTGTCGCAACACCTCTTCCTCGTAGGTCTCCCTCCCCCCTGGAGCGGTGGACCTCGGGAGACAGGAACAAGTCAGGGCGATCCACCCGCTCGAGCCCTTCAAGACGATCTCGGCATGGCAGGGAAGGCGTCTCCCCAATCAGGCGTGGCCTGCCGAAGGTGTGCAGCCCCTCAAGAGCACGTACTCCAAATGGAACGAAGACCACGCGCCGGGACTTGGCGCCGCCCTATCCTACTACACCGTCTTGTCCCTCGCCCCCTGTTGATGATTGTGATTGCCATTGCCGGGTTAGTGTTCGGACGGGAGGCGGCACAGGGTCAGATCATAGGGCAGATTCAGGGCTTGGTGGGGGAGAAGAGAGTGCGAAGGCGATTCAAAGCATGATTGAAGAAGCGCGGCAAGCCCGCCGCCGGCATCCTCGCCACGGTGATTTCGACGGTCATGCTGCTTGTTGGCGCGACTGGGGTATTTGCTCAACTTCAGGAATCATTGAATATCATTTGGAAGGTGAAGGAAAAGCCGGGAGAGGGCATTTGGAAAACGCTTAAAGACCGCCTCCTTTCACTCATGGCGGTACTGGGGACGGGATTCCTCCTGTTGATCTCCTTGGTGATCAGCGCGGGGCTCTCGGCGGTTGGCGCGACGTTGGAACATGTTCTTCCCGGCCCCAGAATTTGTCCTGCACATCATCAATTTCCTCGTGTCATTAGCTGTCGTCACGCTCCTCTTCGCAATGATATACAAACTGCTCCCTGACACACCCATCCGATGGGGGATGTGTGGATCGGCGCGAGCATCACGGCGCGCTTCTTTTCACGATCGGAAAGTTCCTCATCGGAATCTGTATCTTGGCAAGAGCGATGTCGGCGTCGCCTATGGGGCGGCCGGATCCCTCGTGGTCATTTTGATCTGGGTGTACTATGCGTCGCAGATATTTCTCTTCGGTGCTGAGTTCACGGCGGTCGTATGCAGGATCTCGTGAAACCCAGCTAGCCCCGACGTCCACACGACTCAAGACCCCGTGGGCACGTTGGCAGGCAACAGCATGACACGGTTCTTCAAGTGGTTTGCGCGTCGACCGCTCTGGTTGTTCCCTGTTCTCACTGGCGATGGCACGGCCTCCTTTCGTTGTGAATCGGCAATTGCCCGCGCTTATCGAGCGTCAACTCAACGCGCAGGTGGAAAGGTATAGATTTGCTGGGTAGGCCAGGCGACCCTCTCTCTCCTCACTGTCGCTCGAAATCCAACGGTTGACCATGATTCAGGCGGACCATCCCGATCCGCCGGTCGCAGAGATTCCCCGTTGCATCCTCAGCATTCAGTGGAGTCAAATCTTCTCCGGGGTACTGGTCAGTCGATTATCTGGTCAGCCGTCCGATCCTCCACATCACCCTGCCGCAGGCGATGCAGGAACTACAGGGAGGAGGTGCCCATCCAGGAAAAAGGATGGCGCGAGGCCGTCTATTCGTTTTATCCCATCAAGATCAACGAATTTAAAATTGAAGATGCCGATGTCACCTATGTGGATCAGGATGCGTCCAAACCGCTGCACTTCACACACCTCAACCTTCTGGCCGGGAACATTCGGAACATCCGGTCCCCCAATGATGCGTACCCGTCCGATCTCACCCTTGACGGCAACATCTTTGATTCGGGGCGGATTCAGATGCAAGGGCATGCCGAATTTCCTTGCCGAGCCCACACGCCGGAATCAAAGGCTGATCTGGCCTTACAGCATGTTGCGCTCGAGCCGCTGCTTCCTGTCACCGCCCGCTACAATGTGCAGATACGCGGAGGCGTGCTCTCGGCCGAAGGGCATCTGGAATACTCCGCCGAAGGTGAGACCACAAGCGAACTTGAAGATGCTGACAATCGAGAACGCCCGTGTGGATTATGTTCACACCTCCCAGACGACGGCCAAAGAGAAACACAGGTGGGGCCACGCTGCAGTGAAGACCGCCAAGAAGCTCCAGAATAAGCCGGAGACACTCATCCGGATCGATCATGGAGAACTCAAAAACAGCGAATTCGGCTTTATTAACGAAGCCGCCAAGCCGCCGTACCGAGTGTTTTTAAGCAACGGGGCACTTCATCTCGAGAACATCAGCAATCATCTCAGCGAAGGCAGCGCCCTCGTCAGGCTCACAGGCGCATTCATGGGACCGGGGACACCGTGATCAGTGGGACATTTCGACCCGAGAACAAATCTCCAGATTTCGATCTGGACATCAAGATCGAACGCACAAAGATGCGCGCGATGAACGAGCACTGTTGCAGGGCCTATGGCAACTTTGACGTGACCGCCGGCCTGTTTTCGCTCTATTCCGAACTGAACAGTGCAAAATGGCCAGGTGGAGGCTACATTAAGCCCCTCTTCAAAGAAATGAAGGTCTATGATGCCCGGCAGGACAACGAGAAAACCTTGTTTCACAAGCTCTACGAAGGTCTCGTCGGGGGCGTAGCCAAGCTGCTTGAAAACACCCCACGCGATGAAGTCGCAACCCGGACAGATGTATCAGGCCCCCTGGAGAACCCCCGCACCAGCACCTGGCAGACCGTCGTCAATTTGGTCACAAACGCCTTCTTCAAGGCAATCCTGCCCTGGCTTTGAAAAGAGGTCAGACCATGAGGGGATTCTCACGAGTTGTATGATTAAATTATAATCACGGTGCACCTAGCCTGATTCCGAGAGGAGCATATGAGAGAAACGCGCGATCTTCGCCACAAGACCCCACGGCGGCACCGGCTGCGGAACGGCCCACAACCCTTCACGCCCCTTTCTGGCGGCGAGCTGTACCCATCCCCATCGCTCTATTTAAACGGCTGAAATGGCACGTCAGCCGCGCCCCAATTCATCGGACTCGCCGGGCTTCTCGGTCTCAAGATAACACAAGGCCCGGGTCCTTTCGGGCCGAGCCTTCGGCTTCAGACTTCGCGATGCTTCCCTGCGTTGTCCGAGGTCAGCGCAGTTTTCCATCACATCTTTCTAAAAGCATCTTCACTCTACTGCCCCCGGCACAGCGCATACCAGGAAACAGCCTAGTCTTGGTCGGTTCAGGCAGGAGCCCCGGCTGCGGCTCCGCCCATAGACCAACGCTGACCTGCGCATTCCGCGTCTTTGTTCTATCGTCACGCCAAAACTAGGCAGCCTCCCTAGCTGCGCTGACTCACGGGGGCACGTACGGTGAGATGTATGGTTTCACCCTTAACCGAGGAGGCGTTCATGGTCTCGATACCTAAAGTCGTCGGTATCCTGTCGTGTGGTTTCGTTTTGTGCCTGGGGCTGTCCAACGCGGCGTCGGCTGCAGACGAGATGAAATCTGGCCAAGATGCTAGGAAGGGCGAGCAGAGCTGGTCGGAAGGGCGATCAAGACAAGCTAAAGGGAGACGTAATGAAAGCGGGCTCAACTGCGAGGAAAGGCGGGCAAGCTGGCGTGAAGGTCGATGAAGATAAGTCGAAGAGAGTCGACATGAACACTGGCGAATCTACTGATAAAAGGAATGAGAAAGGGGTGACGAAGTGGGGGACCCGACGAAGGGCGGCCACTGAGAAGGCGTTAGGACGATCAAGGGCGAACTGGTGCGCGTTAAATACGGGGACTATTTCGTCAAAGGGCAAGACGGCAAGGAAGTGCGTTTGACGACAGATAAAGACTCAGATGATGGGGCAACTCAAAAGGGTGATCGGATTGAGGCGAAGATGAACGATCAGAGTCACGCGCTGTCAATCCGCTAGGCCGAATAAACCATCAACCAGTCAGCGCGCAAGGAGAGCCCCCATGCCGTCCATTGGGAAAGAAGCCACGGATTTCGTCCCCGCCTGCGAAGCATACAGTTATCCCCCAAATTAAGGAGGTTACATGGAAGGTTCTGCGAAAGATGAAACAATTGGGGAAGAAGGTGGATCGGAAACTTTCCGCGCGTTAAACGTAAGGTCCTGAAGAAGCGCTCTGTCGTCGCCGCCAAACCGCGCCGTGTTGCGCGCACTCCGGTAAACGGGCACTTCAAGGAGCCAAGTCCCTCAAGCGGAAAACCAAGGGTGCTAAGCGCACCACTCGATCAAAAGCGCGCGAGGCTGGCAAAGCGGTGGGGACATTCCTAGGGAAAGCGATCGGAAATGCCGAACGCATTGTCGATAAAACAGCCGAAACCGCCAAAGGCATCCTCAGTTGAGTAACAGATATCTCGATGATGTATAGGGAACAGGATCAAAGGATAAACCCTAGTTCGCCAACAAAGGCTGATTGTGGATGGGATAACTTACTAACTCAAGGGAGACACCATCATGGGATCATCAGACGGGTCTGAATCAGGGAGTCTAGCGGGATTTATGTAGGAGCGTTGGTCGGCGCGGGTATCGCGTTGCTCTTCGCCACCACAGGCGGGCGCGCAGTTGCGCAGGCTTCTTCGCGACTACCTGCGGCACGCGCCAAAGATGAACTCGATGAAGCCGTCGATCACGGCACCGAGGTGTTGGGCAGTGCCGTTGAACATGGGCATGAATTCGTCGAGAAGGGCAAGGAGTCTTTGCGTGAGACTGGCCGCCAGGCACAGGGAATTTGCCGAGGCGGGAAGGAAGGCGTTCAATGACACAAAGGACGAACTGGCGTCGCAACACCGCTAGTGCCACGCAAGCGACTCCACAGTAGGAGGATTTTTATGTATCACACCGTACTAAGTGGGGTTTCTCGGGGTCAGTCTTATGATCCTGACGGCCCCAGCTGTTAGCACAGTTTTAGCACAATCGGCTAATCACGCTGTGGCCCGTGGCCGGGAGCGAATCCGCTGTAAGCTGTTGAGAGGAAAGAGAGAAGGATGGTTGCGGGGGAGGGATTTTACCGGCATTTTGTGTCCCCGTGCGTATCGCGCTGAAATGATTATCACCCAAATCGCCAAGGAAGGCTTTCTGCATAGACATTGATACTTTTGCATTATCGGACGGGAGTGAAACCTCCCATTTGTAATGAAAGTGTCCGTGTGCGCAGGCTCTATAGCCATGACGCTGGAGATGCTGTGAAGACTCTTCTTCTGTTGATACCAGCGGCGCAAAGCACTTTCCGATTTTGATATTAATGTTGTCTTCAGATTGTCCCTGATTCCAATGAAATCAGATGCGAAAACAGCTACACTCGGTGATATCGAGTTAACTGGCACTTTACACTTAATCCGGCATATAGCTTCTGGCCCGCCTCGCAGCCATTCGGCAGTTTCGGTGAAGAGACCATCATGCAGCAAGCGCCTTTCAACACTGTTGCTATCTTTTTGGGTTAGGCTGCCTACTACTAGGCTGCAGTGGAAGCACGATTGACCGTAAGGGCGACACCGGATCTTTTAACCGTGACGCGCGACCGACCGTTTCAGGTGGAGGTGTCGTCACACCGACAGCGCCAATTGGGAAATTTACATGCACATCTAAGGAGTGCAATTGTTCGGTGACAAGGACTTTAACGACATGTTAAAGTTCAGATATGTGTCCGCAAAGGGGGTATCCTCGACGCACAATGCGATACTGGTAAAGGTACATGCTGGTGCGAGTGTCGCGCTAACTGATGAGTGAGAGGGGAGCAAAAATACTCCCGTTTGAAAGTCGAGACTGAACCCAGCGCGGTGTTCTCGGGAGGCCATCCGGCAAGTTATGGGGCTAAAAACTTAACGGGCTACAAGTTAATGCGATCGTTAGGGGACTCCTGCCACTCTCGGAGAAGGCCCGCGACCAATCGATTCCATACAGTTATTGGTTCAACAAAGAAATGCTCTGATCAGGGACAACTGGAAAACGCTCTGAAGTTGGCTAGTCAGGGGACTCGGTGATGCCTATGCGGCTTATCGGGTGCTGATGCGGACTCTAAGGCGCTTTTCGATGCACTCAGCAGAGAAGCGATCGGGAAGCCTGGAGGGGCGTTGCTTGGCAATTCCCCTAGTGGGCCACAAGGACACACGAGAAGAGTTTTTCGCCGAAGTAAAAAGAAACTGGTCACGATCAGGCCGGATAGTTTCCGCGCGTGAGTCTCGCTGCTCTCGATGCATTGGGGAAGGAAAACGTGGACATAATCTGATCCGGGACGCTCTTAAGGTAAAGAGGGACGGAAGATTCGCAAATGGCTGTGCGGGTTCATTGATTCCACCGTAGCCCTTTTTGTGCGCGACCTCATCGCCCTCACCCATGCAAATTTTAACAGGCATTACAAGAGAGCTCGCTGCGTATCCGTTTGAGCGGCATGAAAGACGTTGAGACCACCTGAGAAATCTTCCGAGAAGTCATCAATGCCTTTGAAGAGAGCCTTGACGAAAACGCCAAGCGATTGCACGCCGGATCTCACCAAGCGCAAAGCTGGCTAACCTGCCGCTGAACGGCTGGCGGCGCACATCGAAGAAGGCGTTGCCAGGAGGTTTGGGCGGGTACAGGCCGGTTTGAATTTGTATGTTGATGGGTTGAAAAAAGGCGCTCACGCTTCAGCGCAGTTGCTGGAGACACTGGGAAGGCTGTCGGCTAAAGCTTCTGGGTTGACCCGAAGCGCTTTTTGCCATCGCATACTGCTGCTATTATCTGTGCCTTCAAAGCAAAGCGGTCACAAAAGATCAAAGGCCAAGAAAATACTAGAGGGAGACCCTCAAAACTATGAGCGCCTTTTTCCAAATGGAAGGGACACTGAGCTCGCCGGGTAAAAAATATCGCCAATGGAACCTACATCGAGTCCGTGGATTCGTATCGGCGCTGACTGCCAGAAGAGAAAGTGATCGAAAGCTACTCTCGCTGGTCACTCTAACCGATGCATCCGGTTCGACGCAGGTGGAACTAGTCGGCATCTTTGTGCAGCTTCGAAACACCGGTTTGCTGGAAGGCGCCTATTGTCAGGGGTAGCGGGACCTGGAAAACGAAGTCCTCGGTTAATAGGGAAAACCTGCCATTGAGATTGAGCAACTGCGCATTAACGAGCTGGCGAAAGCCTCCTGGAAGGTTCAACTGGAGGACCTGGCCGACAAGTTCGTGGATCGCTGGCCGGGCGGATTGAACATCGCCTTTGGGTTGTCGCCGCACGTGTCAGGAGGACCCGAAGGGAAGTCCAAAAGGTTGGGAGCGGGAGAACTCATCTTTAGGCCCCTTCTTTCGATAGCTGAAGGAGAAATCATTATGGCACAACCCTGCGAAGCTAAATTCAACAAGTACGCAAAGGAGTACAGGGGAATGGAAAGAGAATATGAGGACGTTAGCAATTGGGGTATTGGGATGATCTTTACTGAAATTGTAGCGGGCGTTACTTGCGTTGGTTCGTTGGGCTTGGGATGCGCGGCTGGTGTCGCTGGCACGCTCGCCGCCTATGCACAGTGGAAAGAGTCCTGGAATGAGGAAATAACAGCCGCAGAGGAAGCTAATGGTGCTTTCGCGGAGTGCGGGTGTGTGCGATGAACCACAAAAACTTCTATAGGGGGACCATAGATTGACCCGTGCTGGGGTATTACGACTGACGAGGTGAGTTTTAGGAGAAGCCCGTGTTCCACTTCGTCGCGAATCTAAAGCCTTACACTATCGACCCCCAATCAAGGCGTTCCCACTTTGCAAGCTATCTTCTTTCCGTAGACTACGCGTCCGGGCTGCGTGCGCTCATTGAGCGTGTCCATAAGGAACAACGCATTCTGGCCGCCGATAACGGCAACTTCGACCGCATCGGCACGCTGCTCACCAAGTTAGCTCCGTCAGCAACACCACTCGCCGAGGCGCGCAAACACGAAGAGGAATCGATTGGCCATTATGCCCGACCTGGCGAACTGTCCAAGACTCCTACGGGATCTGTACGCATCCTTTGCTAAAGAAATTGTCAACCAGGCAGAAGCCGCACGTCGTGAGGACAAAGTTCGGTCAGTTGTTTCTGGCCCAACTCGCGCTATCGCCCAGTTACCTCATTGGTATGGAAGATTTCACGATCCCTCTTATGGTCGGGCTGGGGATCGAGGCGAGCTTATACAAGTCTTCCGACGTCATTCTTTACCAGGGCTGCCGACCGTGCCATTGCATACGCGAAAGAAACACGGCGCGGCACGTATGGACTCTTGTAATGCTCATGTCTTCGCAGGGCTGCACGCGGTTGACTTAGATACGGCTCCGCGCCATCGGAAAGCGTGCTGGCGCGGCTAAGGTGGACGGTATTGCGGTAGGCTTAGGATCGGCTCTGGATGACCGTGACTTTACTGACTACCGCATCGAGCATGGGAAAGTCCTGCCTTTTGGAACATCGATCCCCCGGCCGTATGTTCGCGTCCCAGAAGATCGCCGCTGGTCTTCATCTTGGGTTTGCCGAAGCCACCGGCTGCCGACCTCGATTCCATGCTCTCGGGGCAGGTACCCTGATTCTCCTGCCGCTGCTGGGGTTCTGGGCGATCGTGGGACTTATACAGCAACCTGGACAGCACAGCGCCGATCAAGGACGCCTATTCTTCCACGACAATTGCGGTTTATGTAGACCAACCTGCACCACTCAAGCTCAAGGCATACGTCATAATGGAGCGTTGGCTCAATGGAAGCTACTCATGGGACTGCTCCTGTCCGCACTGCAGGGCGTTCCTGGCAATGTTCCGTTTAAGATCAACAAGGCCAAAATTTGGCGGATTGGAGAAGGAAAGCGTGCCCTGACACCGACTGATCTATGGGCGCCTAGCCCACTCGCCGAGCATGTTCCCTTACTGGCTATGCCAAGGAACGCTGCGCTTCGCAAACAAGCTGGACTTGCGCGCATCGCGCACAACCATTGGGTTTTGCGTCGACTGGAGGCGGCAATCCAACGCCGCAGCCGAACTCGCACAGAGCTTTGCGATTGGATTGACACAGTAGTAGAGAGAGTATGTAGAGGCCGGTTCGGGATCGGCATGGAAGGCTGCTGTGAAGGCTGCATGGTCGATCGCACGTTCGGCGAACGACCAACTGAAATCGGCCGATCCGGGAGGTGAAGTAGTGCCCACAAGGCCGCACTGATTCCCTGAACTAAGATATGTCTGGGCATTCATTCTAGGAATAATGGAACAGAATCGCCGGAGGGATTTTACCGGTATTTTCAGCCCCCGTGCGCATAGCGCTGAAGTAACGCAAACCCGCTCCATGAGCGGGGAGCCCCACGATTCAGGTCACGCAGGCTAACTCCAATTAATGCTCTTTCCTCTTCCGCCACTCTCCACGGCGGCACCGGCTGCGGGTCGGTCCACAAACCTGGTTTGGTGCAAGACAAGAGCCCGCGCCTAGGCATGCCGGTCTAGGGTATGATACAAATCCAACCGGGGACAGGGGGCCCTCGAGCGTGACCCGAAGGTTCCCAGCGCGCCCAATACTCCAGTGAATCTATAAAGCAGCAAACATGCGTCCAACGCCGAAGCCCCACTTCCTCTGGGCGATACTGGGAATTCTCTGCAGCGTGGCGGTGACCGGCTGCCTCTCACCCATCACAGCTGAATCGCGCCGTGACCGCCTATGATCAGGCGATCACGGATGCGATCTCCAAACAACTGCTCATCAACATCGCCCGCGCCCATCAGCATCAACCGATTCACTTCACCGGCGTCTCGAATATCGCCGCGACGTTCGATTTCCGTGTCAGCGCCGGCGGCACTCCGGCACTCACAGGAGAGGCCAGCAGGGCGCTCATGCCGATCTTCGGCGGCAGCGTGGCAGAGAACCCCACCATCAGTATCGCGCCGATCGAAGGAGAAGAGTTCACCAAGCGGCTCTTGACCCCCTTCAGGAAACCAAGTTCCTCCTCCTCCTCCGACAGCGGTACGACATCGATCTGTTGCTCCGGCTGATGGCCCAGGAACTGCGGATCACGGAGAATGGCCAGGAGGTCGCCTATCCGCAATACCCCGGCAGATCCGGACAGGCTACGAGATGTTCCGCCGGGTGGTGACGCACCTTTCGTCCATTCAAGACCAGAACCAGCTCCATGCCGAACCGCTCATCTACAATCGGACCTGACCATTCCCGCCAACTCGGTCACAGCCGAAGGCTTTTCAGGCGTTACAGAAAGAGTATCTCGTGACCTACAACCAGAAAGACAACAGCTACACCCTTCAAAAACAAATCACGGGACCAATTCTCATTACCAACTATGACCCCTACACCCTCTCACCCGAGGAACGGGCTCGGTTTAATCGATGAAACGGAAGAAGGGTACCTCAACGATGTCTCCTTCGACATCCGGCCGGGAAATGTCGGAGGAGGAATTCTCCACTCAAGGAGATTTTCGGCTGCGGAGTTTCTATTGCCATCCTCAACTTTCTCGGGCCGATCGCTTGAGAAGACCCCGAATACCACGTCGACAAAGATCCTCGAACCCCAGAGGTCCATGAAAATCCCGTCAAAACCATGGAGCTCCTGCTGTCGGATGGCGCACCCTCGGGAGTCAGATCTGTCGATTCAGTCCCATGGGAAATATTACTCGGTCAACACCACGGGGCCGCTGGCACGCTGGAACCGCGAGGCCTTCCAGATGCTGTATCTCTTATTCCAAATGACCGTCAGCGAGGTGCCTCGCGTCGGAGTCCCCAGCATCACCATTGCCAAGTGACACAAGCCAGAGAGTCTTCACTTAGCTACGCGCAGGATTATCATTGACCAGAAACCTGTGAAGTAGGTCAGCGGCAAGCGACGGTAGGGACGAATCGTGAAAGGGCATGGGAGCCTCGCAGGGAGGCGTATTGTAGGAGCGATGCGAAGGAAGGCGCAAGGGATCTAGGCGCGGCTGCCCTTCGGGATCATGCCGAGGGCTCGTCGGTCCTGTTCGGCCAGTGTGGTCATTGACTTGGCGGACCCCGCTGCTCGATGTGGAGGGCACAGAGCCTCGCTCCGCTAAGCATGGATGGACGATTCGAGCACCAAATCAATTCAGATCCTTCATCAACCTATCTATCATGTCGGAACTTTGTCTCTCGATCAATCCTTGTTGACGGCCTTGTTGACGGCACTTAATAAGCGCTCTTGATCAATCGGTTTCGAGAGGAATGCCCCGACGCCTTGTTTAAACAGGACGCCTGGCTTAAACAGTCTTGTGGCACTCTCCAGCGTTATTGATCCGCTCAAAATAATAATTGGACACGACGGAAACTGAAAAAGCAAATTGGGGATCGCCTCTATCCCGCCCATCTTCGGCATTTCGAGGTCGCAAATAATCGCATCTACTGCGATTGGGTTATCGCCCGACTTCAGTGCGTTGATCGCCGGCTTCCCCATCCTCGGCTTCGATCACATCGTAGCCCTGCCTTCGATAAGATGAGACGCACGGATCTTCTCACATCCGCACTCATCATCCACGACCAGCACTCTCCCTTTAATCATAGCGTCCATCCTCCTTTCCAGATAAGGCCCGTTATGAAAGGCGGTTTCAAGTTCCAAGTGCGACAGGCTGAATCATCGGAGCCCTCGCAGGGAGGCGTATTGTAGGAGGGTGGCGAAGGACAGCGCAAGGTGGGGAGCTGAGAAATGGTGGTATTGACTGGCAGGACGGAAGCCTGGTTGGAGTCCTCCTGCTGTGCGGCAACACACACGCGGCACGCTCTCTAGGAAACAAAGGGGAGCACGTCGTTCCGCATAATTCCTATCTGTCGGGATTCCCCGCCCCAGCCAGAAACTTTAGGGAGTCTGGGGAACATGGACAAAATGGGCAGTGAGAGTGGGAAAAGGGAGAGCCGCTAAATCGGAAATCACGTGGAAGGCTTGGTGGCTGCGGGGAAGGATTTGAACCTTCGACCTTTGGGTTTTCCCTCCGCAGGTCGTCATTCGAAGCTGAGAGTTTTCATGGAGCTGCGAGTCCCGCAGCTACCGAATGTACTGTGCTCCTAGTGTGCTATGTCCCAGTGCTACGAGCTTACTCACCTGTCCGTCCGATTAACCATCACAGATTTAAGGACGGTGGAATGCTGGCTTCTTGGCAGGCTGAAATTTCAAGAGTTTGAAGGCTAGAACTCTGCGCAGGTTTTGTGTGACGGCCGACAAAACGGCTTAAGGAATGGAAGCAAGACATTTTAGAAAAGGTTCAATGCTCTCAGATGGTTTCCCCTAGTCTCTTTCTATCTGACTCTCATAGGTGGCGTTCAATCTATTCACTAATTCCGACGAGTCTTGGTCGTTGGGGCATTTTCTCGCAGCTCGGCAGCAACCGGCGGCGGCGCTGGATTCCCTTATCGACGAATCTCCTAGACGATCTGCGCCAACCATTCCGCTCGGCCACCGTTCGAAGCTCGCGGAGTTAGGTGGTCCACCTTCTCTGGCCGTTTTCTTGGATACCCGCCCAAAGATGGCGGCTCGTTGACGGCCCTTCCCTCTTTCATGTTGCATCCTCCATTTCCCTGACACATCTTTCTGGCGAGACACACGAATCTATCTCACACACCAGGTGTACCTGATTGGGTTCACCAATTACGTGAGGACCGGCTCTTGGCCTCATTTGACGCCGAAGGAATCACGAGCCTGCAATGGGGGAGTAATTTCTTGCTATGTTGACGAGATAGAAGCCAAGGAGTTCTTCCCCTGATAAAGACTACGCATCTGCGAGAAATTCAGCTTTCAGATCTCAGACCACTTCATTTTGAGCACAAATCAAGACCAACTTCGACGGTGAACGACTCAATCAGATTGTGCAGTAGGGGAAGAAGACATAATCAGCACGCTGCAATGGACCATTGCAACCGTTTCCCCCCTCGCCCCGTGGGTCGTAGTTTGCAACCCACCTAAATGCATCAGGAGTAGATATGACGAACGCTGAGGCCGCTGACCTCGAAGCGAAGTGGAACCAGCAGGAGATCCGCCTCCACGCTACGAACATCTGAGCCAAATAGCATCCCTCGTGGTACTCAGGGCGGATGGCTACATGACGACCACGTACCACTGTCGCGTATGTGGGAAAGCTATTGTTCGAACTCATGAGGCTCCGGCCCTTTCTAACAAACCCTATTCGATTGACCCGCTCTCAGCGTATCTCAGGACACCGCCTTTGTGCGTATCACTTAAGATTCACCCATGAATCAATTCAGGTACATCCGGTCCGTTTTGCTATGGGTCCAAACGTCTCTAATTCAACAAAATCTCCTGTCATCCTTCACGGTCTTGGAATTGCACTTTGTTCTCCAATAGATAGAAAGCCTTGAAAAGAAAGAAAAGGGATTACAGCCTCCGCGGCGCGCCTGAGGCTAATGCTCCGACCATAAAGAAAGAGAATCGCTTTATTGATGAAAACACAGAAGGGTTACTCACAACGTGGGAAGCCGTGACATCAATTTGACGGACAATAATGGGGTGTAATTCTTCCGATGTGCCATCTTGCTATCGTACCTATATTCTTGTTCTGCGCCACTTGGCGCCTGCTAAGGGTTCAGCCTTTCGGTATTCCTTTCTCCTTTATTCCTCGCTCAGAGCTGTCGACCTGTTACCAGCCACACTGGGCTTTCAAGTTTGTGGACGTTTGGAATCTCTTCCTCTCAGGCTCTGTTATTTTCCCGCTACGATTTGGGAACTGTTTTCGCTCACGGTGAACCTGCAAGCGCAATAATGAATCTATATGGTGGCTAGCATTGTGCCACGAGTGAGTGGTGGAGAAGTCTGACATCGATAAACCTTTCTGTTATCAAAGATAGGATGAGCGTTGATGCAGTCATTTGAGAAACAAAACGTGATTGATGCTGCTTATCGTTTCATAGCTACGGTTGAAGAATTTGATCGAGAGTTTAAACGTATGGGCGAGACGATACGCATCTAAACAGTTCAAAGACCGTATAGCGTTGGACTTTTGGTTATTTGTGGAGGTGATGGCCCAGTGTTTACATGGTGACATCAAGGCGCTTCAGAAGGAATGCCGTGACATCGTAGGTCCGTGGCTGTTCCGATCGCGATATTTCAATCGTAGCTTATCACAAACCACACGGCTATGCAGGAGACTTTTAGAATTGTTGAGTGGATGTGATGACATCGAAAATGATAAATGCGATGACCCGACGCAGCCTGGAATTATTAACCTCCTAGATTATGTATTTTCAACAGTCCATAGCGTCCAAAGTGTTTGGGAGAGACGGCACTTTTTCAAGCGGCTACTTAACCAAGAATATGAACGAAGGGCAGGCGATTACGAATCCTCGACGTGGCATGCGGTGGTGCTCGGTATATCCAAGACATCTTTTGAAGGACATCGACGCAGGATCGGCCATTGAAATTACACTTCGTGGATCAAGATGCAGCCGCTATCAACTTCTGTAAAACAGTATCCCTCCAGCAGTGGGCTTCGCAATTAAACATAATGCACATCCCTGTTACGCGACTGGCCTCAACTCTTTCCCGAAGGAGCATTTGATGTAGTGATCTCTGCAGGTTTGTTCGATTACCTGCCGTCAAGACTTGCACCAAAACCTCTCCTCGCTCATATGCAGAGGCTAACTACATCAGATGGAACTCTAGCCATTACGAACTTTCACACAAATGACCCCTCAAGGCATGTCAAAGAGTGGCTAGTGGATTGGCCTCTTTGTCTTCAGGACTGAAGCGGAAGTTCAGGCTTTATTTCCTGATCCTGGTCTTACGCAAATTCTGCATTCACCGAATAAAGCCCTGGTATATGCAAACTTTAGTTGTCGACGCATTCCAGTTGATCAGGGCCGCACTATTAGCATCTGGATAGATAGAAGTTATATGCAGATCTCTGAGTGTTCTACTCTAGCGCATATTCTGCATACGCGTGCTGAACAACAGCCCGACCGGGTGGCCTTTAGATTTCTTGCCGACGGGGAGTTAGAAACTGCGAAACTCACGTATCAGGAAATAGACCGTCTCGCCCAAACAATCGCTGCATTACTCCGTCAATGTTGTTCCCGAGGTGACCGTGCCCTACTGTTGTATCAGCCTGGTCTAGATTTCATCGCTGCTTTTTTGGCTGCCTTTATGCAGGCATTGTAGCGGTTCCCTTGAACGTCCCACGATTTAACAGACCATCCGCTCGATTAGAATCAGTCGTAGCCAATGCGGAGGGCAGCGTAGTTCTTACCACCTCATCGCTCGTCACGAAAATTGAACAGGCTGAGAATTTCACCTATTTAAGGAAACTGCCGCTCTTATCGACTGATGATCTCCCCCCTGCTAAAGAAACGCTCCGCTCATTTTGCTACGACACCATTAGCCTTCCTGCAATACACCTCCGGCTCTATCCTCCTCTCCCCGTGGAGTAATGGTGACCCATGAAAATTTGTTGGCGAATATCGAGATGATACGAGCCAACTTCGGATGGCATGACAGGACGGTCATGGTGAGTTGGTTACTCTCTCTTTCACGATATGGGATTGATAGGCAATACGCTCACCCCTGTCTATGTGGGATTTGAATGCATACAAATGCCTCCCCGCCGCTTTTCTACAACATCCCGGCAAGTGGCTTTTGGCAGCATCGCGGTACCGAGCCACCTGTATAGGGGCCCCTGACTTCGCATATGACTTTATGTTCTCGACGAACCAGGCCTGACGAACTGGATCGATTAGATCTATCCACCTTGGAGTGGGCATATAGCGGAGCAGAACCTGTACGTTTGGAGACGATCGAAGAATTTACATCTGTTTTCAGTCCTTATGGGTTCCGAAAGAAGGCGTGGTATCCGTGTTACGGCCTTGCTGGAAGCAACCCTTTTTGTTTCGGGAGGAACAAAGGATGCCCTGCCGGTCGTGTGCACTCTTTCTTCGTCCGGCCTAGAACGGCATCAGGTAATTACAACGTCTCAAGAAGGGGACGCCCGCCAATTAGTCGGTTCGGGGACGCCGTGAAACCTGAAGAAGTAATCATCGTCAATCCGATGACTACTACTCCTTGCACAGAGGCGGAAGTCGGAGAAATCTGGGTTTCGGGCCCTCATATAGCTGAGGGTACTGGAATAATAAAGAAGCAACAGAGAGAACCTTCAAGGCGACAATCAGCGGTAGTGAAAATGGCCCATTTCTTCCGAACCGGTGATCTGGGATTTGTAAAAGATGGAGAGTTATTCATAACCGGGCGCATCAAAGACCTTATCATCCTTCGGGGACGAAATTATTATCCTCAGGACATTGAACTTGCAGCATGGCAAAGTCATGGTAGCCTGCGTCGAGGGAGGGCTGCTGCGTTTACTCATAGACAGTTCAGAGGGACAAAGACTCATTGTAGTCCCAGGAAATTGAGCGGGATAGTCGAAGAATAGATCTGAAGCTGGTGGTCGATCACTATTCGAGAGCGCGGTCACACGAGAGTGTGAATTGCGCCTCCATCATGTTGTACTTCTCCTGCCTAACACCATACCGACTACCACGAGCGGCAAGATCCAGCGTCATGCCTGCCGACAAGGATTCATTCTCGGGCAGCCAGTCGGTTCTCGAACTGAAGGATAGCCCCGGATAGCTCTCAGGACGGGATGCAGCCATGACTCATACCAGCATTTTACCCGAACGAAATGACGGAACGGTACTGACACCGCAGATTCGGCAGCTTCCAGGTTCGTCATCTAGTCCTCTGCAATGTGCTCCCATTGCTGGGTTTTCTTTTCGCTCTTGTCCTGCTGTTCCTCCGGAAGTATCGGCTTTACCGAACTGATCCTGTTCCTGTCGTTTTGGATTTTTACAATGCTGGGAATCACCGTAGGGTATCATCGGCTGTTCACCCATCGAGCATATAAGACATCCCAATATGTTCGGGGTGCTTTAGCCATCATGGGCTCCATGGCAGGTCAAGGGCCTCTCATCTCGTGGTGGTAATTCATCGTCGGCACCACGAGTGCAGCGATGAAATGGAGACCCGCATTCCCCTACCTACACGGTGAAAAGATTTCTAAGAGACTTCAGGGATTTTTTCACTCACACATGGGTTGGATGGTTGGACATCGGTTTCCTCTTCCCACCCATTACGCTGCAGATCTTCTTCGCGATCATGCAATTGTCGTAGTGAGCCGTCAATATTTCACATGGATTGGCCTGGGCCTCATTATTCCGGCATTAGTAGGCTGTATTATCTACGGTACAACATCTGCGTGTTATCTTGCTTTTTGTGGGGTGGTCCAGTACGAATGTTCATAGTTGGCCAACTTATACTTAGCGTCAATTCCATTTGCCATACATTTGGACAAAGGTCATTCAGTACGGCAGATCACAGTTGTAACAATTGGTTGGTCGCGATTCCTACCTTAGGAGAAGGGTGGCACAACAACCATCATGCCTTTCCAAGTTCACCATTTTTAGGAATGCGATGGTGGCAAATTGATGTGGGAGAAATGTTCATTCGTCTCCTTTGCCTTCACTGGAATGGCGTGGGACCTCAAAAATACCACAAACAAAACTGCACCCGCGAAACTGACGCCGAGGCAAACATGGGTTCTATCCTGTCGAAACGATGCGGAGAAGAAAATGAGCTACGAGAGTGGCTTGTAAACTATCTGGCGAAAGCCCTCGATGTAAGACCCGGAGTCCATTGGCCATTGTACACATTTTGATCAGCTGGGACTTGATTCTGTGTTGACTCCTGACCCTTGCAGGTGATCTTGAACTACATTTGAGACGTTCAATTTCCGCCTCAATCGTTTTCGACTATCCCTCGATAGAAAGCCTTGCTCCGCAATCTGACTTCAGATAAAGACTGAGCCTCAGTACAGAAAAGCAGAGATGGGAGAAATGGGTGCTCCTATTGCTTGTTGTGCCCCGCTTAAAATGTAGACAGTTAGCTTAGATAGATGGATGCAGGAAACCCACTGAATTTATTCAATACCCATGGTAAGGGAAGACGGCCGAGGCCTTCTCCAGAGAGTCACGAGCGAGTGCACCAGGATGTCCCCTTGAGAAATGGAGCAGTCGAAGAGGGCTGGATTCTCTGCAAAATGGATGGTTTGCAATGTTCAATGAACTGTCCACAATTAAGCGGGGCAGTACACGAAAGCGAGCTTATCACCTGTTGGGGAAGTATGATTTATCCGAGGACAAGCTCAAAGACTCGATCGGGATCGGCACCCAAAATCTTGACCTGACTAAACGTGTGTCCGCAGTGGGAGCCGACGAATTGAGAAAAACCTTTGCCCGCCTGGCAGTGGGCAATATTCCTATGTGACTTTACGTATATTAGTCGGAATTTAACCTGCATGTTCGCTTCCGACTATTTCGACTGAACCCAGTCGTTAAGTGCCGCCACACGATGGGACGCGTCGAAAATGTCATACTGCGGGCGATTCCGAAATTGTTGAAATCCGTCCACACACCGAGCCCGCTGCCATTCGAGCCAAAGCCTTGGAAGCCTCCTTGCGCCAACACATCTGCAGCGAAGTGCGAGCAATTTGCGCAGTCTGGATCGAACGGGTTCAGAATTGCTCATGCGGTTTTGGGCGTAGTTAAACATATTCTGCGCATTCGCTTTGCCGACCTTCATGGTGCGATACCTCGAGGGGACGCGTTCGTCCGAGAAATGGCTCGGCGTAATAAGGCGGCGGCGGCGTCTGTGTCCACCAACTGGCGCGATTGTCGCGTGTCCTGTTCTTCTCGAAGAAAAGGAGATTGCCTTCGTCGTTGTCGGTGACGATCGCCACATGGCCTTCGGGATCGCCGGGCAAAGAACTCTTGAAAATCCCACCCCAACCTCCTGGCCGAATGGATCGGGCACGAAATTGCCCTTTGACACCCTGCACGGCCCGGAAGCGGGCGGCGCGCGTGTCGAAATTCGCCGCCTCACTCAGGCCGGCGGTACAGCGAGCCTTTCCCCCAAGTCGCGGAGCGGGATTGTGCTGCGATAAAAAAGGGGAGCAGGGATGCGTGACAATGTCGGCTAAACCCCGGTGGCGATGTGCCCCTGGCGCGTTTCCTCGACTCCGCTGCGGACGCCCGCCGCGGCGAAGCAGCACACCAGCCTCCGGCGCAAATACCAGCGCCGGCGCGACGACCGCCCCCATCGCGCGTCTGTTCCAGCAGTTCCCATCCCGAGAATCCTTCCTTCGACCCTCCGTAATTTGCACGCCCTGCCTGCCGGCATTGGTGACTCCAGCGAACCAGCGCGCCAGGAAGCCCGCCACGATCAGGAAGCCGATAAACGCTAACTCGCTCTATTGAACGCCGCTTCGACGATGGTAATGTTGTGCTCCCGCACCAGGCTCACGCAGCGTGATGCCGGTGGCGGTGGCGAAGCTGGCGATGGCGTGCTCGGCCAGGCCCGGATCGAACGGCGGTGCCGAGCGGGATGGCCTCAGGCAGGTCGACCTCCCACACCTTACGAACGGCGGCTCCACAGTCGAGGGCCACTTCCACGAGCGCCTGTCCAGCGGGAAGCGGCCACTGGCGAAAGCGGCGCACGCCGGCCTTGTCGCCCAGCGCCTCCCGGAACGCCTCGCCGAGCACGATGGCCAGCAATACGTAACTGAACGAAGTACACC
>ERZ1370068.11263-contig-9892_pt1 | contig 57149 bp, 95 predicted proteins | sample MGYA00561227_ERZ1370068 | MGnify/ENA primary metagenome ERZ1370068 (study PRJEB38410, sample SAMEA6850437) | metagenome | study: Metagenomic assessment of the ecological functions of the soil: analysis of the soil microbiota associated with the... | reverse complement strand
TGCTTGCTTCCAGATTTCAGTTACGTATTGCTCAGCTGTTCGTCGAGCCGACCGCACCGTGGACCGTGCACGCGATCACGTCACCGCGGTATGCACGCGTCCACCACGACGAGCTGGCCGGCCGGGTGCTCGACCTCATGGCCCTGCACCCGGCCTGGCACCTGCCGCTCGGCTACAAGGACGGCGAGTTCGGCGCCGAACGCGTGCCGTCCGGCGCCTACCTGGGAGACCGAGACATGTTTCTGTTCCTCGTGGACGGCAACCGCGATCTCGACGATCCCACGGACCGCACCCACGCCGGCCTGTTCCGCGGATTCATTCTCCGGAACAGTGATGTGGGTGCCGCCGCCCTGACGCTCGATCTGTTCCTGTTCCGGATGGTGTGCGGGAATCACATCATCTGGGGTTTCAGCACGTGGCCGGCTTCCGGCGCCGGCACGTGGGCGCGTCGATTCAGGACGCGTGGACGACGTCACTGAACGACGTCCGCGGCGCTCTCGACGCGGACACCGCGACCGAACGCACCGCTGCTCCTGCGGTCCACGACCCAGGAGCTCGGCCAGACGCGCGACGCGGTGCTCGACACGGCCGTGCAGCGACTGGATGCTGTCGCAGAAGCAGGCCGCGGAGGCGTACACGTTGGCGGAGCAGCACGAGACGAATCCTCGTTCGGTCTGGGGCTACGTGCAGGGACTGACGCGACTCAGTCAGCGCACGCCCTGGCAGGACGGACGCTTCGCGCTCGATCGCGCCGCCAGCCGCCTCCTCACCACGGTCCACTGACCCTGGTCGTCGCCGTGCGGGCACATCCCCGCATGGCCCTCGAACATCCCACACCAGACACGGGCGCGGTCCTAGACCAGCCCCTACCTGCCACGCGCCAGCTGCCTGGCCTCTCGCTGGAGGTGCATCCGTGCGCGAATCCCGCCAGTTGTTTCTCGACATCGCTCGGCAGCTCGACGAGGCCGCTCGAGCGAAACAGCACACCGATGCCGAGCGCTGGCGGCGCGAGCTCCGTCCTCGTGCGATGCGGCTCATTGCCGCACGCACGAGGCAGCTCGCGTGGTCGCGCGCGCTCGTGTCGTTGCTCCTCGACGAACTGCAACCCGACGATCTCTTCACGGAGATCGTCGGCACGCTCAATCGCCTCGCGCCTTCGCGGTTTCCGCAGGCCGTCGCGATTGCGCTCCTGCTTCGTCACAGCTGGCGCCAGGTCGACCTGACCCGGATCGCCAGGCGGCTCGGCATCACGCTGACGACGAAGACGCTCACGCCAGTCACCTCAACGGACGCGGCCATCACGTCGCTGATTCTCCGGCTCGCCTCGGTCCCGTCAAGGCTCTCCGCTCCGCTCCGACCCCGACAAGCGGGGCTCACGGCCTTGACCGGGCGCTCGGTCGAGCCCGGGGACGGCACTTACGTGATGGCCGGCATCGACTGACGCCTCGAGAAAGGAAGGTAGCCATGCAGGAACTCTCACCGATGCCGAGTATCGCCGTGACGATCGGCGGACAACTCCGCGTCTATCACGCCTTCGTCACCAACGCGGGCCCTGAACTCGACGGTCCCTCGACGCTGACGCTGTACGCGTCGACGTTCTCGGACCTCGCCGGTTTCGCGGCCGATCCCATCGCGCACGACACCGCGCGCGGCTGCATGACTGCGCGGCTGGTCGCTCATCGAGACGCGAGAACTTGCCTGGCACCGCGCCAGGTACCGCGCAGAGCACTGCGTCTTCGCTCCACGCAGATCCCGTGCTCGTCAGCCTCAAGACGCTGCGGCACTGGCTCTGGTCCCGGCTGCAGGCGTCAGCGCCGAGACGAGGTTCAGGCATGACGACCCGCAGCAATCACCCGTCGGCGTTCACCGCTCGCCATACCGGCGAGCTTTTCAGGAGGTCACGTTATGAGCATCGTCGTCAAAATCACGCCGAACGACAAAGGCAACCCTGCCGGCAAACTCGCGGATGCCGAGCTGCATTTCATCGACGGACGAACTCGACGGCTTGAAGCTGATCCGGCTTCCTCCTGATCCGGGAACGTCCGCGGCGGCGTGTGCGGCTTGATCGGCGTCACGTTCCCCGCGCAATAGTCCAGCCGCCAGTCAAACAGTGACCGCGGTCAGCTGCACTGCTCCCGTTCCCGCTCACCGACACCAGCGCTTTGGGCGCGTGAGCAGCGTGAGCTCGTGCTGCAGGCGCATGCCGAGCACGAGGACGAGACGACCAGCGAGGCCGCGCTTCGTAGCGGAGCGGTGCGCCCCGGATGCTGCCGCCAGCGTGGCGCATCCGGGAACTACCGGGGTTCAGGCTGCATGATGGAAGGAGCGGAGTCATGCGGATTCGAAGCCGCCATTCTGAGACCGGTCCGGAGGAGCGGCCAGACGAGACGAGGCGCCGGCTCCGCCGGTACCAGCGATCTGCCATGAAGTCGGACTCTGGGCGAGGCGGAGGCAGCTCACTACATTTGGAATGAGCTCAGGATGGCTGAAAAAAGTCTCGGACCCGCCGCTTTCGCGGCGTCATTGATCGCCCTCCGTTTGTTCGAGCTTAGCGTTGCGGCGGGCTTGAGCACATCGTCGGGAGGGGGATCTTCCGATCAGCGGTTGGCGCAAGATGCGCTCGGCGACGCGAGCAGGGTGGACAGCTCAGCGTCCCCATATCTCGCCAGTTCGGATGAGACCAACGCGTGGAAAAACGGCGACACCATGCCGCCGAAAGTGACGCTGATCCAATGATCGGCCTTTGGACACTTCCACCTATGTGCAGCTACGAGGGACGTCGCCACACCGTTGGCTGTCTGACTCTCTCAATCGCCCAACGTGGGGCGGTTTCATAGCTGTCGGCCCAGAGCGGCTGCAAGATCCCCGCACTGAACGCGTTCACACTACCTCGCCGACGAGGCGACTTTCCGGAGGTTTTGTTTTGATCTTAGAACTCTTCCGAACTCCCGTCCACCATCACCGACGCGGGGATTGATTCCGGCCCCACCGGCGGTCGCGTCTCCGCAGGCCATCCATCAGCCACGCGTTTCAAGCTTCGCCGAACCGGCGGCTCAAAAAGACGCTCGTCAGTGTCTTCATATATGATGTCGTTGTGGGACTGCGGGAATAATCGGCGTCGTTGAGCGTCTCCCTCGTGCGCCCGTTCGCTTTGTTCGCGGCGCTCACGTAATTCGCCAATGAAACCGGCAGCTACGGCCGGGGCTTTTTGATAGCACATCTTCCTGACCAGCCGGGGCCGAGCGCGCGGCGGCAGTTAGCGCTCGAGCGCGTCGCCCGCCTGCCAGCAGGCGACCGGAAGCCTGATTCGCGCGACGACATAAACGGCGCTAGGGCAGACGGTCTTCTCGACCGCCCGCACCCGCCGCGCCCGGCCCCCCTTAGTGTGCGGCGCCAAGATTGGGCCGAACGCCTTTGGCGCGTCGCGCCAGATCTCGGCGCATGCCGCCCGAACTCGGCTTGGAGGAAAAGCTAAAGCATCAGTAGCCGGGGACGTCGTTCGGCCCGCGATGAGGGAGCGCAAGACGATGCCATTGCGTTAACACCCTGGAAGGTTGACGATGCGCCGTGGTTCCCAGAGTTGTGGTGCTGGCGGCGGTACGACCGTCACCGGTCGATTGGCGAGCATTCACCAGCCTAGGACACGGGAGGCGCAAGCATTGAGCCGATAGCTCGGCTCAATGGCCCGAGCGACGACTGTGCGGCTGATGGACTTGTAAAATCTACATCTGGGATACTGATGCTGCCTGACGATTTAGTGGGGCTCAAGCCAGAGAAGGCAAGGTTGATCTCAACACCACACCTTGGCAAGGGTGCACTAGACACCTCGTTCAAATCAGGTCTGCAGCTGGACTCTCCTGCTTCCCCTCATTCTGCCCTGTTCCTGAGCCATGAGGGGATAAATCTGCCACTCAAGCTGTTTTGGCGGAACCACCGATCCGCCGGCAATTTCGGGCGGTGAAATTTCGAGGCAATTCGTGTTCTCGGTTGAGTCAGGAAGTTTCAGGTGTAGATACCGAAGTCGACACTCGTTCAGATGTCAGTGCCCCACTCGCGGCCCGGCTGTAATAGAAACTTTGCTGCTTATGTTCGATACCTGGCCGTCGGTATCAACCTGACCGGGATTCCATGATGCGCGTTGCGGGGCGATGCGCTGCCGCCTCCATCGATAGGTTTATCCGTTCTGGCCCTTGGAGCGATGACGAAAGCTTCATTGAAGTCGGTCGGCATTCGATTCGTTTTCGATGCCCGAACGCTGTGTTCCGTCTGTCGTTTGACCCCGGAAGATCGCAACCTAGAAAAAAACCCGAGGAAAAGACAGGCGTCGTGGTAACCGGAAACTATCTCGCTTTGACGTTGACCCTAGCGCACCGATGAAGACCGCGCTTGCAGGTATTGCCCATTACACAGATTGCGTGGCGCACTTCCGCGACCGCCGCAAGCACGCCGTGTTTGAATCGAGGCCTGTAAATGCAGTTCATCGGGCGCGCACGGCAGATCGCAGACGACTCCGCAGCATCGTGTCGCCCGCTTCAGCGGCGAAGGTTGAAAGCGATCCAGAAATATTGTCGACCAGCGGGCTTCCTCACGTGGCATTGGGAATCCGATGGGCTCCGGGTCCCTCCCTGCTGGTGACGTCTGTCGTTCTCGTCGCCAGATATACCGAGGCCGATCTGCGAAACGAGTGCGCGGACCCGCTGTGGGCGAGGAAGATTGAAAATATCTGGCTGACGTTCAGCGAAGTCACGACGAACGTATATTTCGCGACTGCACGGTCGAGCGGAGTGCGGACGTTTCCCGTTGAAACTCGGGCCGATCTGCGTTTCATTGAGATGATCTGCGACGGTGCAGTCTCGACTCAACGAACTCGGCAGGCTCCCGAGAGGGTTGGGCGGAGCCCCGGTTCTGAGCCGCCCAGCCAGGCCGATGCGCGAACACTGCAGCACTTGTATACGGGCGCATCGGCCGGATCGAGCATGGACCTTCCGGCGGTCGTTCCGACCGCTGATGGCGGCGTGCAGCTCGAGTGGCACGCCTAAATTCAGGCATCAGAGATCGACGGCTGACGAAGCCACCTCAGGAGGTCGACATGTATTTCCAGGACATGACGACCGCCGCCAAGACGGAATATCTCGACATTAGGGATCTTGGCGCGCTTGCCCTTTTTGTGCAAAGGAAAATCGGCGAGTTGATCGATCGCGATGGCCGCGGATGAAGCACCAGCGTCCCCGCGTCCGATCCGGCTCCCGCACGATGATGTCTATCGCCACCGCATTCATCCTGACCAGGATCGTTGACGATCAATTGAGGCCGGGCAAGAAGCGTCACCCTCGCTCCGCGCGGTGTTTCGTGCGCGCCGCCAGACTCTCCGCGTTCCGGCTTTCTTGCGCTGCGGATGCGCCCTACTCGGACGATGCTGGGCGAATTTAAGTTCGAGCGCCGTGGGCAGTTGCGATCGCAGCAAATCCAGCTCACTTCTAGAGGCTATCGAGATCGAAGCGGCGGCGTCCAGCCGGGGTGGGCATCCGTCGCGCGTTCCACCTCGTTCAGCCCAGGGTCTCTCTCAAGTCACAACGCAAGAATCTGTGGGGAGAACTCGCGCAGCTAACGGGTGGGTGTGCGGACCCGTGTCGGGACAGCCTACGGCGGGTGGGTCGGCGAGGACTCGCGGACTTGTTCCCGAAAACACCAAATCCGCATCCGCGGTTCTGGCTGTTGTCGACGTAGGACGTCGAGTAAGCTCCAGTCTGGCGCCGGTGCCTTTGCCCGGCCAGCTTCTGCGGTCCACCTTTATGCCCCGCCACGTCCGAAGTCGCTCACCGCCGCCAGACGGGCTGAAACCCGTCGTTCCGTTGCGCGTCTGAGGGCCTGGGCGCGAGCTCCGCCGCCAAGTCAGGAGGCGATCGGCCAGGGTATAACTGTCCACCAGGCAGCCAGGGTCATATCGCCGGGTGGTCAGCCGTCTGGCCCAGCGTGCTCATGCATGTACCCCGGCATGCGGGGCGGACCCTCGCGGGTTGTTCACGACCCCGCTTGCGCTTCGTCCGTCGCGCGTCACTGGCGCCTTGTGCGGACAAATCACCCGGGTTGCGGTGCGTCGGTGATGACCTGCACCTGTCACTGGCAAAGGCTGTAGGCTCGCTGACATTCTGGTCGGACCACGCCCAGCGCTGCCGGGAAGATGCTTGATCCAGCTTGGCGGCATTCGCCCAGTGGGTCCGCCGGAACTTTTGCGCGCTCGGAATGACCAGTCGATCGGCGGAATTCCTGAGAGCCGTAGGAGGAGGCAGTCGAAAGCCGCCGACAGCGTCATAGGCGTTCGCCGGGTTGCGATGGCCGGTCGGGATCTCTCGGATGGCTGACGACGATTGGCGAGAGGGACCGAAAGCCAGGGTTGGAACTATGAACCGCGGCACGCACGGGCAGCTTGATCGACATACCGCTCCCCAGTGCCGATCCATCCCTGAGTCGATGTGAAGAGACTACAGGCCCCGGTTGGCTGCAGGCAAAACGCCCAGTGGCTGCAGTCGTTCAGGCGGGACAGAGGCGCGGGCCGGGTTGGATCGGAAGCGCCAGGGCGTGAACTAGGAGACTTAAAGGTGATTCCTCGAAAGCCTGGAGAAAGCCGTTTTCATTCTCGGCGCTGGCTCCGAAATAAGCCATGCGGCTTCCCAACGAGGTCCGGAGCTTTGCGGGCCGGGTGATCGACGAACTGGCCCGTGCTTGGCGGTCCGGATGGGGTGTTCGAGAACACTGAGTTTTCCAACTCATTGGCCTTTGTTTAACAATCCTGCCGTTACGCCAGTGTATTACCCAGCCTTCGTGCGCGCCTTTCGTTTGTCTGGCTGCGGTTCGCTGGGCCGAGTTCGTTCAATCTAAAGGGAATCGCCGCTTTCTGCCGCCGCTCGTAAAGGCGGCGACGATCATAAATTCTGCCAGAGTTCGAGCAAGACGAAATGCTCGTGCCCCAAGTCGCTGGATCGCATACCTATTTCCGATACCTGCGCACCGACGATCGGGTGTTTAGTGGCAACCGGATCAGGTAATTACGTTCCAACTTCTGACCGTTCGTTCGAACGGCGCTTGTTTCTCGGCGCCTACTACGGGGTGGATGACAATGCGGCGGCGCAACTGCGTTTTGCATGCCGGTCCTCCATCTTCATATGGCTCCCTTGGGGCGAGTATTGGTGTGGGGGCGGCAGAACCGTCACGGGCGTTTTCACCGGACACGACCAGGACCAGCGGTAGCCTCATGAATGCTATCGCATCGTGCACGAGATCGATCAAGAGGCCCTTGGCAAAGCGCAGCGGTGATTGGTTATCAGGCGGAGAAGATCTGCTAACGCTGGATTCGGCTACCACGAGCTAACGATGGGCCGCCTCGGAATGAGCAGTCCTTTAGAAAACGCAACAATTTGGGGAACGACCCTGGGACTGTCACAGGCGGAACGAACACGTGTGGTGAGGCTATTCGGCGTTAATGGGGAACCGACCCGGCTTCGTCTCGAGGATACGGGCACGTTGGATGCCTTCCATTTTCGCGGAATTTACCTGTTGCTGATCGGCTGAGGTCGTCCCTTGACCCTTTGCCCTTTCCGGCATCGGGTGAGATCGTCGCTTCACTTCAGAGGCCTGCGAAGATCAAGACGGTCTTTCGTTCGTTCGTCAATTGTTACAAATCCGGCAAATCGTTCGCGACCGGTGGCGACCAGGCGTGCAGGATCGGCAGCGCGGAGCCGTCGTTCATGCTTCCTCGGCGCGCGTTGAGCAGATGTCGAAAACCGGGTCGTTAGACTCGCCGCGGTTACCCTATGTCCCCGGCGTTCACGCCCGCACGCACCGAAGCCCTCGTATACACGCACCTATGGGCGTCGTGGCGCAGCACTTCCGCACTCGGTCTCGCTGGACCATTTGAGAAAAACGACTGATGCCGGTTGTTGACGGACCTCGCTTCGTTTCAGCGAATTTCTTGTGATGCGGTCGGAACACAACATCGGGTCCCGCTCTCGTGTGTAATTGAGCGGATTACCTGCGGGTCGGTCCAGCGTCACATGGCGGGCAATCGCGGTGATGGTCAAGCTGGCGTCGAATGGTTTCAGGCAACGCGCAGTCCCACGGAGGGCTGACATGACCATCGAGCTCGCGAACGGCGGCACGAAGCCGCGGCGTGAAGCTTCAAGCTCACGGAGGCCGTCGCGATCGCGGCTATGTTTCTCGGTTTGAAGTGAAGGAGACCGTGGTTGATGGCGGCGCCAAGTGGCCATCCACGGCTACCCGATCCCCGCAACTACAACGACAGGGCGCCGGATCTCGCACTGCGGATTCCGCCGTCGTGTCGCGACGACCAGATCGACATGGTCTATTTCAGCCCGGCGCTGAGCTGACGATCGGCGAGCGATCACCAGCTCTCGCCATGACCATCGACAGGAATTACCTGTCTTGATGGTCTACGGCCCGCACGCCCGGAAAACCCGGCGGATCGGTCTGACAACGTCGGCACGCATCTGCTCAGGTGTGAGCTGGCTACGAACTGAAGTGAGACGAGACAGTCGCATGCGTCAGCCTCCGTCTCCACACAAACCGATCATGCGCGCTCAATCATCAATTGTTTCCCGGTGTTGATGGCGGCGACAATCGCCGTGCTGCTCAGCAGGCGCAGAGCCGCACGCGCATGCCCTGACGGTGCGACGCGTCGTGCCGATCCCATACGACGAGAGTGGAGTCCGACGCCCGACCAGATCACCTGGTCCTACGCTGCGGCTCATTGCCGCTATAGAACCGGGGCGGCGATCTCGCGATCCTGAGAATCACTCTCATCCGGGCGGCTACCCGCGCAATTCATCCTGGACGACCAGCCCGACGCCGACCTCGCCCCAGCTCCGTCTTCGGCTGGACCGACAGCAGGTTCCGCACGCGAGGCGGTGCTGCCGCCTCACGGGTGCACATGTTGGGCGCGCGATACGGGACGGCGGCAGCTTCCAACCGCTCGATTCGAACCTCATTCCGGGCGATGACCTGCAGTCCTGCCGGATTGCCGACGGCGAGCGTTTCGCCGCGTTCGCGCGCAACGCCATACTGGTCGGCGCGCACGATTAACCGGCCGGCGGATGGCGGCGGCAATCGGCTGTTCGGGACGCAGCCTGATCCGGCGGCGCGGCTCGGCTTCGGCCAGCTGGTTACTCGTCGTCGACTCGGCTTTACAACCGAGGAACGCAATCTCATGTCGCGCATCGTGAACGCGTGGCGCGGAGACGCAACCTGGAACGCCCGGCTTTATGCGCCCGGTATCGAGCACCTCCGGAACGCTCTTCATCTCCAGGTGGGGCTACAGGGACTCCCGGAAGGCACGCCTGTCGCCTTTAATTGCACCTGATGGTAAAGACTCCGTCCCAGCTACGTTCTGTCGCGCCGTAGTCGCGCATCATCCGTCGACGCAGCGCTGCCCGAGTTCGAAGCATGAAGTCGATGGCCCGGCGATCTGCAGTTGGGCGTCAAGCTGGCGACTCTCGGTGTGGTCCTTGATGCCCATCGATGTTCACGCATGGGGCGCCCGGCTCGCGAGGCGCCTAGCCTGCTTGGACGAAACTCTCCGATTTGCCGAGAACATCTGCGCACCTGCGGCCTCAAACCGTGCCATTGTGGGCGCACCAAGGGCTGGCACGCGGCTCACTGGGTCAGTTGGGACGGCTGGCCTCTTCGATTTCGCGGATTGCATTCTCGAACACCTCGAACGGCTGGGCGCCACGAATGACTCGACTGGTACATTTAAGGTCCAGCAGCGAAAAGTCGTCGTGCCGACTAAGAACGTCGTGGCGTCGAACGGCACGCCCGGGTTAATACCCTCGGCTGTCTGGAGCGCGTTGACGCGAAGACGGACATCTCACCAGTTCAGACACGTGGCGAAGCTCTTCGTATCCAACTTTAGGGACAGCGAGTATGACTTCCGGGTTCGAGACCTCCGCCCGGTGATTGCTGATTGCAGGAAACGAGCATATCATGCATTTCCCCAGAACTTTCCCTGCTTCTCTGCGCGCGCGACGGCCTCCGCCGCCGCAGCGCGGCATGCGGATTGCAGCGATCGCATGGGTAAATGTCAGACACGCCGAAGATACTCGATTTCCGGCAATCAATTCACTTTCATATTCGACCCGAAGTATCTCGCGAAGACAGAGCGCCGGAAATGGACGCACTGAAAATCCGAGTACTGCGACGATGGTTATCGTGCCGTTCGCGCTCCCGCCAGCTCGCAGGTGGGAAGAGACAACCGTTTGTCTTCGACACGTTGGCTCGGCGACCGGTGTCGGCTGGACATCGCGAACCGGAGTCTCGTAATAGCTGAAAAAGACGGATCGACCCGAGATTAAACTCCCACAGCAGCGCTAACGCCTACGAAAATGCCCGTAACTGCCACTCACTCAGCATCCACGTGCGCGAACTCTACTTCATTTGTCTGTCTCATCATACGAGAGTGCGCTGCCCGGCGAGCAATCGATTCCGCAACTCATGAGCGACTTGCCGAGCACGATGGTGCGCCGGCGTCAGCATCTGCGGTTGCTATAAGCGCGTCCTCGCCATCTGGCCTCATGTTCGCGGATCGAGTCAGCTTTCAGCGACAGGAGACGTCTGGAATCAGGAGTGCGGCGGTTAAAAAAATACGTCGAACACCTTTCGCGCGACCTCCTCGCCGTTTGCGCTTCTTCACTTAGCTGCAGTCCCCGCGCACGAATTTATGCAGCACCTGCCATTCTTTTGCTCGACGCGCATCGGAAGCTTAGCACGATAACTTCGTGGCGTATCTCCGATGTTCGTCAAGCCGGCGACCACGCGGCGAGCGATAACTTTCCCCTGCGGTTTGAGAAGCCATCGTGATCCGCATCTGATTCCCCAAGCGAAGGGCAGAGTGAGGCTGGATCGATCTGTCACTAGTCGCGCCATCGCGGTTCGGCGTCTCTGAACCTTGTAGCGCCGCAAATCCGTTTGGGGCGCTGACGGACCGTCTTCCGGTGGAGTAAGAGGTTGCCAAGAAAAGGCTGGCTCCGAATCCGTTATCAATCACACCATTACCATTACGGTCAAATACCAGCAATGCAATGGGCGAATCCAGCCAGGTGTCCGACAGCGCGCTTGCAGGTAACCAAGGTGGCTTAAATCAGGCCACACACCCTCGCACGCTGTGGCCAATTCAAGTGATAATTTGCTGTGTTGCTACTAAGTGAAATCATGATAGGCGAGGTGGATCATCATCATAGTAAATCACCGTGGCCATTTACCCAATGATAACCTGGCGTGAGCTCTACGTCCTGGGGCGTATGGCATTGGCAGTAACCCATATCGGGGTTGTGTTCAGTGGGGCATCCAGCGTTCCTCCCCTCGCCACCGTCAGGTTTACTTGTGCTGAGTCAGTTGTGGTGCATCCTGTCGCCATTGAACACATCGGCACAGCATGAAGGCGCAAATGGCTTGTGAGTTACTAATAGATTCACAATGCCGCTGGGCGGAGGTTGGTTACTAGGGTAACAGCCAGTATCTGGTCGATGCAGTTTCCGCATCCGTTTGAAACCCAACCTGAAAAGGTGCGGGGTGACTGGGTGCTCGCGCAAGACGAGTATCGCGATCAGCCAACAACATTGCCTGCCTGCTCGCACGCGCTTCATGTCTGCCTCCATCTCCGTTGTGGCTGCGAGTCGCTGATCGCGAGGATGCTGGCGGTGCTATCGAGGGACGTCTATGGAGGAACGGGCGAAATGTCGTGCGGAAAAGTGAGCACGTGTTCGCCTAAATAGGCACGAACTGGCCGGCGCGGTTGCTTTACCATACGAACTGCACGCGCCGGCGACGGCGTGCCCAACCACACCGGGGTGATGGCCCGGCCTCAAGCCCCTAAAGGAAAGTGCACCTCTAGTGATCTCTTTTGCCCGTGACTGTGAGGCTCACGCCTCACAGCCCGGCAAACGGACCACCTCTGCGATGTCCTCAGCCGACGCGCCCGATGACTACGTGCCCGATCCTTATTCTCAGGGTGGACATCGAATCCCGCCGAGGCGGCCTTAGCGCAAGGTCTGAGCGCTCGCATTATTCGCGAGTCGGCTTTTCTGCTAGTGAGGCGATGGCTCTCAGCGGAATGTGTTGCCACGCTATTGGATTGCACTGAGAGACGTGGCGGCAGCATCGGTGTTGTGTCCACGCAACGGATTATTGGCATCGGCGTGTGCCGGTTGCACAGGATTTATTGACGAGCTGGGCCACCAGGCCACAGGTGGGAGAGGTTGTGGATTAGGATTCACGTGCCTCAGACCGCTGAGTGCGTGAAAGGTGGTCACGGTCGTCGACTCCGCCGTCGGTTCTCGTAACGGACTTTCAAAGGAGGGTGCTCGATGGCGACACTCCGAGACGGATTCGGTGGCAATGCCAGGTGCGCTTGCGGGCCGGCTGGCCAGGGCATTATGGCTGCGAGCACACTAGAGATTGACCCAAAACAGTGCGGTGCCTGGCTAGGCACATAGGTATGAAATGCAGGAGTTTTCAGAGATGTGCGCTCTTTTCGTCGCTAAAACCCGGCGACATGCGCGATTGACGCGTTTGCTGAGACTTGTGGCAAAAAGGAACGAGTGCATTGGGGCTGTTAGTGGTTATTGGACATTGCGTGACGGACAGCCGTTGAGGCGGCTCTTGAGGCAGAGCGTGTGTGACGAGAGACGAACTGTGCGTGATTTCGAAGGAGGACTTCCTGTCTCGTCAACGCCTTATAGATACTCGACACCCCGTTGTTCCAAGCGTACGGTGGCCGTCACAAATGCCTAAGCTCGAGGGTGTGACGCATAATGTGGCCTGCCAGTGGTTCACTAAAGGCCCGAGAGACTGAACCGCGTTGTAGCACTCAGGTAGAGGCTTAGCGGCTCATAGCTGGACCGCGGCAGCGAATGCCACCACGAATACGTAACTCAGCCCGGCGGCGGCTGGTGGGATGGAGTCATGCCGTCAGACTGTGCTCATTATTAAATTTGTTCCGGAAATTTTGCCTTTGCGAGGTGGCGTGAAGAGGCCCCCCGCGCCGGACACTCAATATTTAACGGCATCAGCGGTGGTGTGAGCTGACCTTGTCAGGTTTGATGTCGGGACGCGGACTCGATCAATTCTTTTTGACAGAGTGCGTCGGGAAGCGCGCCCCGGTGGAAGAGACTCAGTCGGCGTCACAACGAAGGCGTGGCGATCGCTGCGTGACGGGCGTTTATCGCCGCGAGCGGGGACCGACCGCCTTGAAGCGCTGCATGACGGCTTTCGTATTGGTCGGCCCACTTCTGGATCTTCCGCCTGATATTTGATCTTCACGTAACCGGCCAGTGCCTGCTGTGCCGTCGTCGCTCGCTGGCGTCGTCTTGTCCATTGTCAGGCAGTTCTTGCACCCGCATTGTACACATGCTCAATCATGACCGGCTTATGCTCGCGCTCGGAACGTGGCCGCCAGGCCGATCCGGCGAGCGCCGAAATGCCCAGCCCGCGCTCCAACTGCTCTTCCACGCGCGAGACCACGGCCGTCAGAAGGATCGACGCACGGCGGTTCCGGGAAGATCGAATAGGCTTCGTGGCCGTAACGGCGCTGCGGCCGAATCGCGATGATGAAGACGCCAGGAACACCGCTTTACGCACGCACCATCCACGCCAGGCCTTGGTAGCTGGCACGCCAAGCCTGCGCGCCGGCTGGCAGCCATGAGGTATCGCCATCCCGACGCCGAAAGCAGGAACGGCAGCACGAGGGCGATCTTCGTCCCGGTCGCGTAGGGTTGCTCGAGAACAGGACGGCCTATGGATTACGGCCGGGGCGGCGCCAGGCCCCGCCGAGCGGTTGCCGCGACCGCGCCCATCGTAAAGGCAAGGCCGAAGCTTCCGCGGCTCGACTTGAGGTGGCGATGCCAAGCCGAGTAAATGCTTTCGAGAAATCGATCAGCAGCGCGTCGAACATCGCAGGCTCCGGAGTGGAAGCGACAGGAGGATCGCGATGCCTAGAGGTTTGAACCACGGTGATGAGTTGATCGAGACCGAAGGTCCCCGCCGTCCAGGGATGGACGACGCTGAAGATGGCAGGCAAGAAATCGCCGGACGGATCACGCTTCGAACGCCGGCAGAGCAGGCGAGGGCCGCGGCGTGCCGATGCGTGAATTCTCCCGCTCGCTGCCGATGTCGCCGCTGCGCGCGCGCGAAGCTGTCATGCGGCAGTTCCGCCCGTCGTTGCGTAATCACGGGCTGACCGAACAGCAATGGCGGATCCTGCGCGGCGCTGACGGCGGTGGATGCCATCGAGGTTACCGAGCTGGCGCGCGTCGCGTTCCTGCTCGGGCCGAGCCTGTCGCGGATCCTGCGCGATCTCGAAGCGCGCGATCTGATCGAGCGACGCACCGCCGAGGCCGATCTGCGGCGCGGCGTGGTGTCGATCTCACCCAAGGGGCTGAAGCTGATCGAGGCCGTCGCGCCCACTTCGGAAGCGATCTACGCCGAAATCACCGGCCGCTATGGCGTCCGCAAGCTCGCCGAATTGCAGGACATGCTGGGCGAGCTGGAACGCAGCCTTGCGGAGATGGAAGTGGCTCGACGAGGCAGACGTCGAGATTAATGAGTAATCACAAATTTGCATGATGCTATCGGCCCGATGCATAACGGGCGGACAAATGATTGCAATCATTTGTCTAATGCGACTGATGGCGGTAGACACGCGCGGGATTTTTCGCTCAAAGTGCCGGCCAAGCCGGTCATGCAAACCGGTGCGGGAGTCTTGGGTCCGCCGCTGAAAACGCAGGCTTCCCCATGCAAGGACAGGGCTGAAATCCGGATATGGTCACCATACAAGTCAACAACCTGATCGACTTCGTTGCAGAGGTTTTTCCCATTCGGAATCTTTCGCCCGAGGAAGCCAGGCGCATCGCGACCTACCTCACGACCGCCAACCTCACCGGCCATGACAGCCACGGCGTGATCCGGGTGCCGGTCTATATCCGCTGGAAGAAGATGGGCTCCGTGGTTCCGAACCAGACGGCTGACCTCGTTGTCGATACGCCGTCGCTGGCGGTGGTCGACGGCAAGTTCGGCTACGGCCAGACCGTGACGCCGCAAGCCGTGCAGGATCGGCATCGAGAAGTGCAAGAAGGCGGGACTAGCCGCGATCGCGCTGCGCAATGCCGGGCATATCGGCCGGGTCGGCGACTGGGCGGAAATGGCCGCCGCCGAAGGGCTGGTCTCGGTCCACTTCGTCAACGCCGCGGGCTCGCTGCCTGGTGGCGCCTTTTGGCGGCGTGCAGAAGCGGCTGTCGACCGCGCCCTATTGCGTCGGCATTCCGCGCCAGGGGCAGGATCCGATCGTGCTCGATTTCGCCACCTCGGTCGTCGCCGAAGGCAAGGTGCTGGTCGCAAGCCGCGGCGGCAAGAAACTGCCCGACGGGCGCGCTGGTCGATCAGCGACGGCACGCTGAGCGAGGAGCCGTCGGTGCTCTACGGGCCCTACACGCCGGACGGGCCGCGCGACCACACCAAGGGCACTGGCGCGATCCGCGCGTTCGGCGAGCACAAGGGCTCCGGGGCTGCGTTCATTTGCGAGCTGCTCGGCGGCGCGCTGACCGGCACCGGCGCCACTTCGGCGGACCGGCGTTTCGCCAACGGCATGCTCGCCTTCTACATCGATCCCAAGGTGATCGACACCAGCGATGTTCTTCGACGACGAAATCTCGCGCTACTGTCGACTTCATCCGGGAGACCAAGCCGTGTTTCCGGCGTCGATCGCGTGCTGATCCCGGGCGATCCCGAACGGAAGATGCGCGCCGAGCGCACCAAAACGGCGTGCCGCTGCCGGACGATACCTGGGCGGCGATCGTGAACACCGCCCGCGAGGTCGGCGTCAGCGAGGCCAGCATCCAGCGGGCCGCCAGCTGACAACCTCGTGAACTCCAACATTTTGCAACGATCACAAAGGAAAGCGATCAATGACAACCAACAACGTCAAGAAAGTATGGGCCTCGGGCAAGGCCGTGGTGAACGCGTGGCTCGCGATCCCGTCCGGCTTCTCCGCCGAAGTGATCGCGCAATGCGGCTTCGACAGCGTGACCGTCGACATGCAGCACGGCGTGCAGGATTACCTCTCGATGGTGCAGTGCTTTCAGGCGATGAACGGCCACCCGGTGACCCCCATGGTCCGCGTGCCGTGGAACGAGCCCGGCATCATCGGCAAGGTGCTCGACGGCGGCGCCTATGGCGTGATCTGCCCGATGATCAACACCACGCAGGAGGCGAAGAACCTCGTCCAGTACGCCAAGTATCCGCCAAAGGGCACGCGCTCGAACGGCCCGATCCGTTCGGGCATGTACGGCTCGGCCGGCAGCTACCAGCAGACCGCCAACGACGAGATCGTGCTGCTGCCGATGATGGAGACCAAGACCGCGATCGAGAACATGGAATCGATCCTCGACGTCGAAGGCATCAACGGCGTTCATATCGGCCCCTCCGACCTCGGCTTCTCCTACGGCCTGGTGCCGAAGCTCGACCGCGACGAGCCGGAAATCCTCAAGATCTATGAGAAGATCGTCAAGGAATGCGGCAAGCGCGGCCTCCATCCCGGCATCCACTGCCCGGCGCCGAGGGCGCGGTGCGAGCGCCATCAACATGGGCTTCAAGCTCGTGACGCTGTCGAACGAGAGCGGGCTTGATGATGACCTACGCCAAGATGCAGGTGAACCAGACCCGGAAGGATTCCGCCGGCAAGGCGTAAGAAGCGAAGACACGAATAGGGAGTGGCGAGTGGGGATCGTTCAATTCGCCACTCGCTGCTCGCCAACCCTGAGGAGGTACCCAAATGACCCCGGCACCCGTCATTCGCCTGCATCCTGACGACGGCGTGCTGATCGCGCGCTCGAGCCTGCCGCCCGGCATGGTGGTGGCCGACGGCGTCACCACGGTCGAGCGGATCCCGGCGGGCCACAAGGTCGCGATCAAGCCGATCGCGGTGGGCGAACCGGTACGCCGCTACGGCCAGATCATCGGCTTTGCCACCGTGCCGATTTCGCCGGGCCAGCACGTCCATACGCACAGAACTGCGGCATGGGCGATTTCGCCAAGGACTATGCCTACGGCGTCGACGTCGAAGCCGGTGCCGAATTTCGATCTGCCGGCGACTTTCGAGGGCATCCGCCGTGCCGACGGGCCGCGTGGCGACGCGCAACTATATCGGCATCCTCACCTCGGTGAATTGCAGCGCCCATGTCGCCGGCATGGTCGCCGATATCTTCAAGAAGAACCCGTTCACCGGCGACAATCCGCTGGCCGATTTTCCGAACGTCGACGGCGTGGTCGCGCTGACCCACAAGACCGGCTGCGGCATGACGCAGGACGAGCCGCTGGCGCTGCTGCGGCGGACGCTCGGCGGCTATGCGCGGCATGCGAATTTCTCCGCCGTCGTCGTGCTGGGGCTGGGCTGCGAGGTCAACCAGATCGGCGGGCTGATGCAGGAGCAGAAACTCGCCGGCCGCCTGCGCGCGATGGACATCCAGGAAGTCGGCGGCACCCGCAAGACGGTGGAAGCCGGCGTCGCCTTCGTGACGCGAGGCGCTGACCGACGCCAATAAGGTCAAGCGCGAGCCGGTGCCGGCCAGCGAGACTGACGGTGGCGCTGCAATGCGGCGGCTCCGACGGTTACTCCGGCGTGTCGGCCAATCCGGCGCTGGGCGCGGCGAGCGATCTCCTGGTTGCCCACGGCGGCACCGTGATCCTCTCGGAGACGCCGGAGACCTACGGCGCCGAACATCTGCTGACCCGGCGGCGCGGTCAGCCGCGAAGTCGGCGAAAAACTCGTCGGCCTGATGCGCTGGTGGGAAGAATACACCGAGCGCGAAGGGCGCCGAGATGAACGCCAATCCGAGCCCCGGCAACAAGGCCGGCGGCCTCACCACGATCCTGGAGAAATCACTGGGCGCGATGGCCAAGGCCGGCAGCACCAATCTGGTCGACGTGCTCAACTACGCCGAAGCCGATCACCAAGAAGGGCTTCGTGTTCATGGATACGCCCGGCTACGACCCGGTGGCGGCGACCGGGCAGGTGGCGGGCGGCGCCAATCTGGTCTGCTTCACCACCGGGCGCGGCAGCGTGTTCGGCTGCAAGCCCGCGCCCTCCATCAAGCTCGCCACCAACACGCCGATGTACAAGCGCATGGAAGACGACATGGACGTCAACTGCGGCACCATCCTCGATGGCGAGGAGAGCGTGCAGCAATGCGGCCAGCGCATTTTCGAACTGATGCTGAAACGGCGTCCGGCCAGCCGACCAAGAGCGAGAGCTTTGATTTCGGCGGCGCCGAGTTCGCGCCCTGGGTGCTCGGCGCGACGATGTGAGGAAGCGCACACTTGGCGTCGTCCCTGCGAAAGCAGGAACCCATAGCCACAGGCCGTAGTTTTGCGGTGGGTAGCAGCGACGCTGTCTCATCGATAGATCGCGCGGTATGGGTCCCCAATCTCGCGGTGGACGGCAGTGGTTACATCCGCACTTCCCATAGGCAATCGCTGCCCGTTGTTAGTGCTTGATCCCACCCGGAACCAGTGTTCTGCTTAAAAAAGCTGCTGGAGTTCCCGGTCCGTGTCGATCTTCGTCGCACTGCATCACGTCACGCACTACAAGTACGACCGACCGATCGATCTCGGCCCGCAAACCGTTCGCCTGCGCCCGGCGCCGCATACGCCGGACGCCGATCCTGAGCTATTCGCTCAAGGTCACGCCATCAAATCATTTCGTGAACTGGCAGCAGGATCCGCAGGGCAACTGGCTGGCGCGTGTTTGTCTTCCCGGAGAAGGCCGACCGAACTCAAGATCGAGGTCGACTTCTCGGCGCAGATGACGGTGGTCAATCCCTTCGACTTCTTTGTCGAGGGTTACGCCACCAGTTTTCCGTTTCAGTACACCAGCGATCTCAAGACCGAGCTTGCGCCCTATCTCGCCACCATCGGAGCAGGGGCCGCTGTTTGCGGCGTACTCTGAAGGACATTCCGCGCGAGGCCGACAGCACCGTCAATTTCCTGGTCGACCTCAACGCCCAACTTCAGAAGAAGATCACGCTACGTCATCCGCATGGAGCCGGGCATCCAGACGCCGGAAGAGACGCTGGCCTGCGGCTCCGGATCGTGCCGCGACTCGGCGTGGCTGTTGATCCATATCTTCCGTCACCTCAGCCTCGCGGCGCGCTTCGTCTCCGGCTATCTCATCCAGTTGCGCCCCGATATCGATCCGGTCGAAGGCCCGCGCGAGGTCGAGAGCGATTTCACCGATCTGCACGCCTGGGCCGAGGTCTATCTGCCGGGCGCGGGCTGGATCGGGTTCGACGTCACCTCGGGCATGCTGACGGGCGAGGGGCACATCCCCGTCGCCGCCACGCCGCACTACCGCTCGGCGGCGCCGATCAGCGGCAGCGCCGGCTTCGCCAATGTCGAATTCGGCTTCGAGATGAGCGTCAAGCGCATCCGCGAGGCGCCGCGGATCACGCGGCCGTTCTCCGATGAATCCTGGGCGCGTCTCGACAGGCTCGGCGAGCAGGTCGATGCCGATCTCAAGAGCGGATGACGTGCGGCTGACCATGGGCGGCGAGCCGACCTTCGTCTCCGTCGACGATCTGGAATCGCCGGAATGGAACATCGCCGCCGTCGGCCCGACCAAGCAGGCGCTCGCCGACGAACTGATCCGCAAGCTGCAGGCGCGTTTCGCGCCGGGCGGGCTGCTGCATTACGGGCAGGGCAAATGGTATCCGGGCGAAAGCCTGCCGCGCTGGGCGTTCGGCCTCTATTGGCGCAAGGACGGCGTGCCGATCTGGAAGAATGCCGATCTGATCGCGAAGATCGAGAACCCGCGCAAGGCCGAGATCGCGGACGCCGAGCGCTTTGACGGAAGGCACCGCGAAGCGGCTCGGCCTCGATGCCGACTATGTGCATGCCGGCGTACGAAGACCCCGCGCACTGGCTGCAGAAGGAAGCCGCGTTGCCGGTCAATGTCGATCCCAGCGACTCCAAACTGTCCGATCCGGAAGAGCGCTCGCGCATGGCGCGGGTGTTCGATCAGGGCTCAACGAGCCCAAGGGATTTGTGCTGCCGATCCAGCGCTGGAATGCGATCGCGAGCCGCATCCGGACGCTGGCGCAGCGAGCGCTGGAAGCTGCGGCGCGGCCACCTGTTCCTGATGCCGGGCGATTCTCCGCTCGGTCTGCGGCTGCCGATGTCGTCGCTGCCCCATGTTCCCGCCGGAAGAATATCCCTACGTCGTCGAGCAGGATCCGATGGAGCCGCGCGACGAGCGTCTGCGGTCGACGACAAGGACGCCGCAGTCAGAAGCGTGCGCGAAGCAGCCGAGGCCAAGAGCAGAACTCAAGCCGGTGCGCACCGGCGATGTCGGTCGAAATCCGCGACGGCGTGCTCTGCGCCTTCATGCCGCCGGTCGAGAAGGCTCGAGGATTATCTCGAACTGATCGCGGCGGTGGAGGCGACCGCCGAGGAACTGCAGATCGCAGGTTCATGTCGAGGGCTATGCGCCGCCTTACGACCCGCGCGTCGAGGTGATCAAGGTGACGCCCGATCCCGGCGTGATCGAGATCAACGTCCAGCCGGCGCAAAGCTGGCGCGAGGCGGTCGATATCACCTTCGGCCTCTACGAAGACGCCGCCAAAGTCCGGCTCGGCGCCAACCGCTTTCTGGTCGACGGCCGCCACACCGGCACCGGCGGCGGCAATCATGTCGTGGTCGGCGGCTCGACGCCGCAGGATTCGCCGTTCCTGCGCCGTCCCGATCTGCTGAAGAGCCTCGTGCTGTACTGGCAGCGCCATCCGTCGCTGTCTTATTTGTTCTCCGGCATGTTCATCGGCCCGACCAGCCAGGCGCCGCGCATCGACGAGGCGCGGCATGACGGGCTCTATGAACTGGAAGTCGCGCTGGCCCATGTGCCGCCGCCTGGCGTCGAGGCGCCGCTATGGCTGGTCGATCGCCTGTTCCGGCACATCCTGGTCGACATCACCGGCAATACCCATCGCGCCGAAATCTGCATCGACAAGCTCTATTCGCCGGATGGCCCGACCGGCCGGCTCGGGCTGGTCGAGTTCCGCGCGCTCGAAATGCCGCCCGATCCGCGGATGTCGCTGGCGCAGCAATTGCTGATCCGCGCGCTGATCGCAAAGCTGTGGCGCGAGCCGCAGCAGGGCAAGTTCGTGCGCTGGGGCACCACGCTGCACGACCGCTTCATGCTGCCGCATTTCCTCTGGGAGGATTTTCTGGGCGTGCTCGAAGAGCTCCGAGCAATCCGGCTACGAGTTTTCGCCGGAATGGTATGCGGCGCAGCTCGAGTTTCGTTTTCCGGTGTTCGGCCGCGTCCATCATGGCGGCGTCGCGCTGGAACTGCGTCAGGCGCTGGAGCCCTGGCACGTGCTCGGCGAAGAGGGCTCGGCCGGCGGCACCGTGCGCTATGTCGATTCGTCGGTGGAGCGGCTTGCAGGTCAAGGCCTCGGGCTTCGTCGAAGGCCGCCACGTCGTCACCTGCAACGGCCGGCGGATGCCGATGACGGCAACCGGCCGCTCCGGCGAGGCGGTCGCCGCCGTCCGTTTCAAGGCCTGGCAGCCGGCCTCGGGGCTGCATCCGACCATTCCGGTCCACGCGCCGCTGACATTTGACTCTGATTGATACCTGGAACGGCCGCTCGCTCGGCGGCTGCGTCTACCACGTCGCCCATCCCGGCGGCCGCAGCTACGATACCAAGCCGGTCAATTCCTATGAGGCCGAGGCGCGGCGGCTGGCCCGGTTTCAGGATCACGGCCACACCCCGGGCAAGATCGATCCGCCGCCCGAGGAACGCACAATTGAATTCCCTTTGACGCTCGACTTGAGGACGCCGCTCCTGCATTGAGGATGGGCGTTGGGCCGGAGAGTCGGATGGCGGGACACGGCCGGAAGCACAGGGCAGAGCAGTCAGGAAAGCAAGGCCCGTCCGGGCCAGCGCCGGATGGCGCAATGGACGCGCGACTATGCGCGGCTGCCCGGCATTCCCGACGAATATATCGGCGCCGGACGGCGCGCCCCGCGCGGTCTGGAGCCGGTTCTTCGATGCCTTTGCCGCGCTGTCGCCGGCCGATATCGAGCGGCGCTTCGCGTCCGCCGACCGGCATCTGCGCGAAGCCGGCGTCACCTATCGCGCGCCCGGCGAGACCGCCGACCGGCTGTGGCCGCTCAGCCATCTGCCGCTGATCATCGACGAGGCCGACTGGCAGCAATTGACCACCGGCATCGCGCAGCGCGCGCAATTGCTCGAAATGGTGCTGCGCGATCTCTATGGCGAGGGCCGGCTGGTCGCCGATGGCGCGGTGCCTGCGGCCGCGATTGCCGGCAGCAACGAATATCTGCGCGCGGTTTGCGGCGTCAAGCCGCCGGGCGGCCGCTATCTGCATCTCTATGCCGCCGATGTCGGCCGCGGCCCCGACGGGCGCTGGTGGGTGCTGGGCGACCGCACCCAGGCGCCGTCGGGCGCCGGCTACGCGCTGGAAAACCGCCTGGTGCTGTCGCGCGCCTTTTCCACGCTCTACAAATCGATGAATGTCGAGCGCGTGGCGCCGTTCTTCGAGGCGTTCCGCGATAGCCTGCGCGCCAGCGCCGACCGCGACGAGCCGCGCATCGGGTTGCTGACGCCGGGCAGCTTCAGCGAAACCTATTTCGAGCACGCCACGCTGGCGCGCTATCTCGGCTTTCTGCTGGTCGAGGGCGACGATCTCGCCGTCAGCGGCGACCGCATCCATATCCGCACCGTCGCCGGCCTGAAGCGGCTCGACGTGCTGCTGCGCCGGGTCGATTCCAATTTTCTCGATCCGCTCGAGCTCGATGCGTCCTCGCATCTCGGCGTGCCCGGCCTGATCGACGTGCTGCGCAAGAACGGCGTCGTCGTCGCCAACATGCCGGGCTCCGGCGTGATGGAGGCGCGGGCGCTGCTCGGCTTCCTGCCCAGCCTGTGCCGGCGTTTGCTCGGCGAGGATCTGAAGATGCCGCACATCGCGACCTGGTGGTGCGGCCAGAAATCCGCGCGCGAGGAAGTGCTGTCGCGGCTCGACGAGGTTGCGATCGAGGGCGCTCTACGGCCGGGGCGTTCCCGGCTTCTCCGGGCAACGGGCCGGTGCTCGCCGAGCGAGTTGTCGCCGAGCGAGCGCGAGCGGCTCAAGGCGGCGATCACCGATCGCGGCATCGACTATGTCGGCCAGGAACTGGTGCGGCTGTCGACGCACGCCGGTGTGGGAGCAGGGCCGGATCACGCCGCGCCCGTTCGTGCTGCGGGTGTTCGCCGCCGCAACTCCCGATGGCTGGACCATCATGCCCGGCGGCTTCTGCCGGATCGCCGAGCAGCCCGATGCCCGCGCGGTCTCGATGGGCGATGGCGCGCGGTCGGCGGATGTCTGGGTGGTCTCCGACAAGGCGGTGTCGGCGTCGACGCTGCTGCCGGCGACGGACACCGTGCGGATCACGGCGCATCGCCGGCGTGGTGCCGAGCCGGGCCGCCGACAATCTGTTCTGGCTCGGCCGCTATCTCGAGCGCGCCGAGGCGACGCTGCGGCTGATGCGCGCGCTCGGCACGTCGATGCGCGACCCCGGCAAGGGATCGTCAACCGTGCTGTCACTCGGTCGAGCGGATCCAGCGGCTTCTGGTGACCTGGGGCGCGACCTCGCAGGCGAGCGCGGACGCAGCCGGCGAAGGTCGCCGCCGAAGCGCTGCAGAGCCGAGGACAAGTTCGGCTCGGCGCTGTCGCTGGTGCGGTCGGCGCAGCGCACCGCGACCTCGTTGCGCGAGCGGCTTTCGCCCGACGCCTGGCAGGTCATCACCGAGATGGCGGAGCGCCTCGCCTAGGAGGTCGACGACGACGACGGCGTCGTCAGCGCGCGCCGAACTGACGCTGCGGGAACTGGCGAGCTTCGCCGGCCTGGCGCAGGAAAACATGAACCGCGCCGCCGGCTGGCGCTTTCTCGACATGGGCCGCCGCGCCGAGCGCGCCATCAACACCGTGCGTTTCGCGCGCCAGTTCGCCTATGACGAAGCCGGCGGCGAGGATCTCGACATCCTGCTGACGCTGGTGGATTGCCAGATCACCTATCGCTCGCGCTATCTGGTCGGGCCGCTGCTGGCGCCGGTGCGCGATCTCGTGGTGCTCGATCCCTATAATCCGCGGTCGGTCGCGTTTCAGGTTTCGCGCTGAACGACCACATCGCCAGCCTGCCGAGCCTTGAAGGAGGGCGGACTGATCGAGCGGCCGCAGCGGCTGGCGGTGGCGCTGCAGGCCGACGCTGACGACGGCGGAGGCGGCAGCGCTCGATACCAAGACGCTGTTCGCGCTGGAGCAGGATCTGCTCAACCTCGCCGACGCCATCGGATTGCATTACTTTCCGCACGGGCCCAATGCGAGCCGGCCGGAAAAGCTGACGGGCCTCGCGTGATCTACGACATCCGTCACGTCACCACCTACAGCTACGAAAGCCCGGTCGAGTTTCGCGCGCTGCTCGCTGCGGCTGGAGCCGAGGAGCGGCGACGGACAGCAGCTGGTCTCGCACAGCGTCGAGATCAGGCCGCGGCCGGCGGACCGCACGGTGCGGCGCGATTTTCTCGGCACCCATACCGAGAGCGTCCTGATCGAAACCGCGCATCGCACACCTTCGCATCGATTCACGCTCGCGGGTTTCGGTTTGCGCGCCGCGCCCCGGCCGCGCCGCGCCAAGTCCGGCATGGGAGAGCGTCCGCGACGTGGCATTCGAGGCCACCAGCCTCGGCCCCGCGTCGCCGGTCGGCTACGTCTTTGCGAGCCCGCTGGTGCCGGTGCAGCGGCCGGTCACCGCCTATGCCGTCGCTGAGCTTTCCGCCAGGCGGCGGCATTCTTGCCGGCGCGGTCGACCTGATGCACCGCATCCGCAACGATTTCAAGTACGACCCGAAGGCGACCGTGATCTCGACGCCGCTCAAGGAAGTGTTCGAAAAGCGCCACGGCGTCTGCCAGGATTTTGCCCATGTGATGATCGCGGGCCTGCGCGGGCTCGGACTGCCGGCGGCCTATGTCAGCGGCTATCTGCGCACCATCCCGCCGCCCGGCAAACCGCGCCTGCAGGGCGCGGACGCGACCCACGCCTGGGTCTCGGTGTGGTGCGGCGAGGAGATCGGCTGGATCGGCTTCGATCCGACCAACGATCATCCTGGTCGAGAACGATCACATCGTGCTGGCGACGGGGCGGGACTTCTCCGACGTCTCGCCGGTCGACGGCATCATCGTCGGATCGCGCAAGCAAAAGCTCACGGCCGTGGATGTGCTGCTGGTGGAATGACGTGAGGGATCCCGATCAACGGGACGTCGCCCGACCGGTCGGGATCGGGGGCAGCGGGGCGCCCTGCGCGTTAGCTAGCAGGCAAACGGTTAGTCGACAGCCTTAGGAAGTGGAATGCCAATCCCGGATTTTATAGCACACCTCAGCAAGTTCGCTCTCAGTGAGCCAGAGCAGTTCGACATCGGAAATCGCCCGGGCTGACTGGGTGCGCTCATGCGCCGGCGAGAACAGCCCGATTTCGCCGAAGAGGTCTCCCGACTCCAATACGTGATCGATTTCTTCCAAGCGCACCTTTCCACTGACAAGCATATAGATGCAATCGGCATAATCGCCTCGCTTGAAAATGATCTCCCCAGCCTTCCAGGTCGCTGTCTTCATGAACGGGCGTAGCCATTCACTCTGAAAAGTCGCCCTTCGCCGCTTTTTTGCACCAGTCGTCTCAGCCGAACCATCTGCATGGTTCTGGCAACATTAAGAGGCAGCAAGACTGAGTGAAGGATGAGAATTGGATACAATCCGTCATAGAACGAGTACACGATAAAGGCGATGTTGCTCGAAATGGCCGCGACCCTGAGCGGGATCATAGTCTTCATACAAAAAGTGGCGAAGACCAGAAGAGAAGCGAGATAGCCAGCGGCTTCAACCCAAGCATTGGTACCGCACAAGAAAGCACCTGCGCAGACGCATTCCGCGCCTCCCTCATGTTCGGTCAGACTGCGTGTAGATTGCTGGCACCTGAAGAGACCTTAAGGAATAAGGACCACCGGCATCGGCCCCGTTCGGCAGCGGGACAAAAGGATGCTGGTGCCTCTGCGCGCGTCGCCAGGAGCGCCAAAATAATTGCAACAGCAGCAAAGAGTCTGGCCATCGAAGTCAGAAACCGCTGGAACTGTGCTCGTGTACGGACGAGACCCTTGACTGTGGGACTTGTTTGGAAACGAAACCGTTCAACTACGCCTTGTCTGGCCATTGAGCACACAAGATTCGGACGAACATGGTCAGTACATACATGCGGAGGAAATCAGCACTGTGAACATGTCGACGTCAAACTCTTTCTCCAGGCTCGTTCCGAACCGCCCGAGCCATTTGTCCTGAGCCAGGTAGGCCAACTTCTCTCGTGCCATCGGGCATTCAAACTTTAGGTTGGCCAGATTTTGAAGGTGATGGACCATCTCGTGAACCAGGACTGATTGGTCCGCTGGTGATTTTCCAATCCAGTCATCGGGAAGAAAGATCGTTCTCGACTTGTAGTTGTAAAGGGCGACAACCCGACGCTGAGCCGGTTCGATCGATTTCCCGTTTGTCATGCGTGAGACCCTGCCAAGGCGCACTGTCCTCGGCGCGCATCGTTGCAAGTTTCATCAGTCGAGGACGAATTTGACGTCCGGACGATCCTCGATGGCAGGCAGATCGAAATTCGAAGAGAGCCAGGTCGCAATTTCATCCAGCATGTCTTCCGCCGGTCGAGTCTGCATCGGTTCGAAGCTGAATCGCAGAAGACTCGGCGAGCCACGCCGGTCCCTGAACTCATCATAACAATGGGCTTGAGACGACCTGATAACGTCAAGGAAGCAATGGCCGTGACAAAAAGAACTTGCTTGAACATGAGCATCCTCCTCGGAGGCTGTTCATTCAATTTTCGAAACGGAAACTCTTCTTCAAAACAATCGCAAGTCTATCAAGCATAGCACGACATTTACGACGCTGCCGTGGAACCAGTTCACAGCAAGAACTTCTGCCGCCAGCGCCGAGATCGCTCAAGACTGTCGCAGCGATCAGAGCGCGAAAAAAGTCCTGCCACCGCTACGATCCAACTGCTTCCTCGACCGACTATTTGATAGGCACCAAGTCTTCGGCTGGTGATGTCCGACTGGGTCGCCGAAATGGGGCTGGTGTCCGAGCTACGTCCGCTTTTCCCTTCGAAAGCAACCGTACTGCAGAGAAGGGCCGGTCTTGCCGTGATCGGAGGAAGCGGTCATCACGCGGCGCTCGCTCTCCCGTCGCGCGTCTCAAGGCAAAGGCGAGCATCGAAAAGCTCGATGCCTCGTCCTGCGAAAACCGTTTCGTCGTAGCCTGGCTATACCCTGCGGGCCGGCGCGTCGTGGTAGCCGGCGGCGCGGCTGCCGCATCATCCTGGTTTCAAGCGTGGCTCAGCGCGCGGCCATGCCGTTTAGTGCGGAGTCCGTCGAGTTGCTGATCGGATCCCGCACCGAAGGTTGCGACCTGCAACAGACCGCCTCGCTATCGCGACGTTCTTGAAGAAGTGGATCATCTGGTTCTGATCGGCGAAATTGTTGTGAAAGAATACCGCCGTCGCGAGCGTGAACACGGCCATGCCGCTGGCGACCAACGCCGTCCGGTAGCCGGCCGCGAGGAAGCAGGCCGCCCCCGATCTCTACTGCAGACGGCGATGATGATAACCGGCGATCGGCAGCGGCAGGCCGGTCGAAGCGATGTAGGCCTGGCTGCCGCGGGCGCTGCGATTTTGCCAAGACCGCCCAGAAGAAAGAGAGCGCGTTGCTATCACGAGGGGCGGCCGAAGGCCGCGCGGCCAGCGAGTCATGGGACACCCATCGATTGGCGCTGAATGCCGTGATCGCGGAGCGCGTTCTGACGAACATAAACAGAAACAATTTGAAACACTATTGTTTTCTATAATTGCTACTCGTTGAAGATGTGCGGCTAGCCGCCGGCGCACTGGCCTGGAAGCGGCATTGAAGCAGCCGCTCGCCTCGGACAGGCTTTCGCCTCACTTTGCCTGCTGTACCGGTCCGCAGCGCGATCGTCAGGACGATCGAGCGGATCGGCGCGCAGATTGCGGAAGAATTTGTCGACCTCGCGCGACAGAGTTTCCGCCGTGGCAGTCAGCTCGCTGGACGCCGAGAGCACCGATGTCGGCGGCCGTGCTGGTCTTGCCGATGGCGCTCGCTGAGCGAGCCGATATTGACTGACCAGAGTCTCCGTTGCCCTGAGCCGCCAGTTGCGCGTTCTGCGGAGATCTCGCGGGTCGCGGCGATCCTGCTGCCCGATGGCGCCGGCAATGTTCGATGGTGACGTCGTTGATGTCACGCACGGCGTTGCCGATTTCGCGCGACCGCATCGACGGAATTCCGCGTCGAGGTCTGGATCATGCCGGACATTCTGACCGATCTCGGCGGTGCGCCTTGGCGGTCTGTTCGGCCAGCGCCTTGACCTCGTGGGCGACCACGGCGAAGCCGCGGCCGGCGTCGCCGGCGCGCGCGGCTTCGATCGTCGCATTCAGCGCCAGCAGATTGGTCTGCTCGGCGATCGCCTGGATCAGATTGAGCACGCCGTCGATGCGCTGGGTCGCGGCCGCGAGGCCCTCGATTTCGGCGATCGACTTTTCGGTCGCGCAGGCCCGCCTGTTCGACCGCGCCCGGCCGATTGGCGGACCTGCCGGCCGATCTCCTCGACCGAAGTCGAGAGCTCTTCGGCGGCGCTGGCGACGGCGGAGACGTTGCTGGAGGCCTGCTCGGTGGCGCCGGCGGCGCGCTACCGCGCGCGCCGTTGGCGTCCGATGCACGCTGGCGATGCGACTCCGCGGTATCGCGCATCGACGTCGCGTTGTCGGTGACGGCGCGCAGCACGCCGCCGATCGCTTCGCGGAACGCGTCCACCGAGGCTTCGATGTGCCGGGCGCGCTCGTCGCGCGCCCTGAATCCTCCAAGCACCTGCGAATTGAGGTTGCGGTTGCGGTCCATCGCCTCCTGGAAGATCTGGATCGCGCACGCCAGCGCACCGATCTCGTCGGCGCGGTCGGTATGCGGCACCTCGACGCCTTCGGCGCCCTCGGCGACGCGCTTGATGGTATGCGGATGACCGAAAGCGGACGCGCGATCGAGCGGGCGATGATCAGAACGCCGATAACGACCGCGACCAGCGCAGCGCCGCCGAGGCCGGTGAGGACGAAGGCCATCGTGTGGTTGGCGTCGGTCTGCTGCGCGAGCTTCTTGCTGCGTTCGGCGTAGACCCTGGAAAGCGCCTCGAGATCCTTGTTGAGGGCGGTACGCACCTCGCGGTTGGCGTCGTTGTCGCCCCATTCGCGGCCTGCGGCGGCGCTGATCTCGACTGCCGCGGCGCACCAGTTCCTTGCGGAAGTCGACGAATTGTTCGATGCGCTTCTTGAAGGTCGCGAACTGCTCGGCGTCGTCGGCCTGCACCAGCGCCTGCCCAGTTCTTCACGACCTCGAGGATGCGCTCGTTGAACTTGAGCAGTCCGTCGCCGTACTTCTTCACCACGGCGGGGTCGGTCGACATGTAGATGCCGCGGGATTCCATCACGCACCGCATAGACCAGCGAATTGACGCGCTCGACGTTGAGCGCGGCGCGGCTCGCGGTCGCGACCGCTTCGGTCAGCTCGGCGTTGCTGGCGGGTGTTGTAGTCGGACAGCGCGGTGATGGCCGCGGTCAGCACCGCGAACAGGCCGAAGATCGAAGTACAGCTTGGCTGCGAGCGAAAGCCGGGAGGTCATGGCGGTCACCGGAAATGGTTGATGGATTTCGAAATTTTCAGGCATGACACGGCTCCAGAGGCCGGTGACGCCGTCGGCCGTCTCAAAAATTATGCAGAATTTTCATGGAAAATTCCTTAATGCGCGAAGTTTGCCTGACTGCAAGTATTGGAACATTTATTATAGAATCAAATATGTTAGGTCGTTTCGCATTCGCGGGATAGGGCGGCGCAGTAAGTTCTGCCATTGCGACCAGAGCGCGCATCTGGCATGCTTGCATGCCTATTGGCAGCCGATCGCCGGCTAGCGGACCTGAGGTCGCTTCGACGCTCGTGATAGTCTCTGCCGAGGGCTACATCGCGCCGTAAGCGCGCTGCCGGTCGTGGAGCCGCCATGGTCTATCGCCACGCCATCGATGCCACCTCTTACGTGTTCGATGATCTGCGCGATCTGCTCGCCAAGGCGACGCCGCCGCGTTCCGGCGACCGCCTGGCCGGGCGTCGCGGCCGAAAGCGCCGAGCAGATGATCGCGGCGCCGGATCGCGCTGGCCGACGTTCCGCTGAAGCAATTCCTCAACGAGGCCGTCGATCCCTTACGAGGACGACGAGGTCACCCGCCTGATCATCGACAGCCACGACGCGCCAGGCTTTGCTGCGATATCGTCGCTGACCGTCGGGCGCTTCCGCGACTGGCTGTTGTCGGACGCGGCGACCAGCGAAGTGCTCGCGAAACTGTCGCGCGGCATCACGCCGGAAATGGCCGCGGCGCGTCTCAAAGCTGATGCGCAACCAGGACCTGATCCTGGTCGCGAAGAAATGCCAGGTGACCATCGCGCCTTTCGCAACACCATCGGCCTGCGCGGGCGGATGAGCGTGCGGCTGCAGCCCAATCATCCCTTCGATGACGCCAGGGGCATCACCGCCTCGATCCTCGACGGCATTCTGCTCGGATCGGGCGACGCCTGCATCGGCATCAATCCGGCGAGCGACGATCCGGCGGTGATCGGCGGGCTCTGCTGCGGCTGCTCGACGACATCATCGCGCGGCTGCAGATCCCGACGCAGGGCTGCGTGCTCACCCATGTCACCACCACGCTCGGATTGATCGGGCAGGGGCTGCCGGTCGATCTGGTGTTCCAGTCGATCGCGGGCACCGAGGCCGCCAACCGCAGTTTTGGCGTCGATCTGGCGCTGTTGCGGGAAGCGCGCGAGGCCGGGCTGTCGCTGCGCCGCGGCACCGTCGGCGACAATGTGATGTATTTCGAGACCGGGCAGGGCTCGGCGCTGTCGGCCAACGCCCATCACGGCGTCGACCAGCAGACCTGCGAGGCGCGCGCCTACGCGGTGGCGCGCGCCTTCGATCCGCTGCTGGTCAACAGCGTGGTCGGCTTCATCGGCCCGGAGTATCTCTACGACGGCAAGGAGATCATCCGCGCCGGGCTGGAGGACCATTTCTGCGGCAAGCTGCTCGGCCTGCCGCTCGGCGTCGACGTCTGCTACACCAACCACGCCGAGGCCGACCAGGACGACATGGACAATCTGCTGACGCTGCTGGCGCGCCGCCGGCGTGACCTTCATCATGGGCGTGCCCGGCGCCGACGACGTCATGCTGAACTACCAGTCGACCTCGTTCCACGACGCGCTCTATGTCCGCGACCTCTTTGGCCTGAAGCGGGCGCCCGGAATTCGACGACTGGCTGTTGCGTGTCGGGCTCGCCGGTACCGACTTTCGCCTTGCCGGCAACGCGGGGCTGCTGCCCGATTTTGCCGTCGCAGGCTGATTGCCTGAGCGCGGCCGCGAGGCCGTGCCGCCGTCGGCTGTCGGGCAACCATCCGGCCGTTCGCGGGTTGGAACCGCCGCCACAATCTTGAGGAATTTCTAGCCCAGCCGTCAAGGCTCGTGCTTAAATTTGCGGACGGCAAGCTTCTGAGAAGTTGCTTGAGGAAGTTCGATGAGAGCTGAAGGCATCGAGACGGCACGGCGCATCCTGTGCGTCTTTCCGCGCTACACGTCGTCTTTTGGTACGTTCGAACACGCCTATCCCCTGACCGACGGCGTCCGGGCTTTCATGCCGCCGCAGGGCCTGCTGCTGATCGCGGCCTATCTGCCGGCGAACTGGCCGGTCCGCTTCATCGACGAGAACATCCAGTCCGGCCACGAAGGAAGACTTCGAATGGGCGGAAGCGGTGTTCGTCAGCGGCATGCACATCCAGCGCCAGCAGATGAACGACATCTGCCGCCGCGCGCATGCGTTCGATCTGGCGGTCGCGATCGGCGGGCCGTCGGTCAGCGCCTGCCCGGATTACTATCCCTCGTTCGACTATCTCCATGTCGGCGAACTCGGCGATGCCGACCAATGACCTGATCGCGCGGCTGGCGCGCGATCCGTCGCGGCCCGCCGCAACAGGTGGTGCTGAAGACCGCCGACCGCGTCGACGATGAGCGGAGTTTCCGATTCCGGCCTATGAACTCGCCGAGACCAGGAAATATTTGCTCGGCAGCATCCAGTATTCGAGCGGCTGTCCCTATCAGTGCGAATTCTGCGACATCCCGGGCCTCTATGGCCGCAATCCGCGGCTGAAGACGCCGCAGCAGATCATCGCCGAGCTCGACAAGCTGCGCGAATGCGGCATGACCGACACGGTGTATTTCGTCGACGACAATTTCATCGGCAACCGCAAGGCCGCGCTGGATCTGCTGCCGCATCTGGTCGAGTGGCAGAAGCGGACCGGCTACATCACGCGGCTCGCCTGCGAGGCGACGCTCAACATCGCCAAGCGGCCGGAGATTCTGGAGAAGATGCGCGAGGCGTTCTTCGTCACCGATCTTCTGCGGCATCGAGACGCCTGATCCGGACGCGCTGAAGGCGATGCACAAGGACCACAACATGATGGTCCCGATCCTGGAGGGCATCCGCACCATCAACTCCTACGGCATGGAAGTCGTCTCCGGCATCATCATGGGGCTCGATACCGACAAGCCGGAGACCGCCGATGCGCTGCTCGCACTTTGTCGATGAATCCCGGATTCCGCTGCTGACGATCAATCTGCTTGCAGGCGCTGCCGAAGACGCCGCTGTGGGACCGGCTGGAGCGCGAAGGGCCGCCTGATCGATGACGACGAGCCGCGACTCCAATGTCGATTTCCTGCTGCCCTACGATCAGGTCGTCAGCTTCGTGGCGCAAATGCATGGAAGTCGCCTACCAGCCGGAGAAGCTGTTCGCGCGCTATCAGTATCAATGCGATTACACCTACGCCAATCGGGTGAAAGTGCCGGTCAGCCCGCGAGCAGAAGAGCTGGGCCAATATCAGGCGCGGCCTGATCATGCTGCGCAACATTTTCTGGAAGGTCGGCGTGCTCGGCGACTACCGGAAGGTGTTCTGGAAGTTTGCGCTCGGCCGGCTGCGCGCAGCGGCGACATCGAGGGCCTGATCGGTTCGGCGATGATCGCCCATCATCTGATCATGTTCGCGCGCGCGGCCTCGGGCGGTCAGCAGAACGCATCGAACTATTCGATCCGGCTGCGCGAGGCCTCGGTCCCTGCCGAGTAATCGACGATGAAACCGCCGGCGCCGCCGTCCCGTTCGCTGCGCGATCTGCGGGACTTGACGCCGGCGCGGGTCGGGCTCGGCCGCGCCGGCGCCAGCCTGCCGACCGAGGCGCTGCTCGAATTTACGCTGGACCATGCGCGGGCCCGCGACGCCGTTCATGCCGCCTTCGATGTTGCCGCGCTCGTCGTCCGGGCTCGACGGTCTCGGCCTGCGACGCGGTCGAGGTCTCCAGCCGGGCGCGCAACCGGCAGCGACTATCTGCGGCGTCCCGATCTCGGACGAATGCTCGATCCGGCTCTCGACGCAACTGCTGGCGAGCCGTGCCGGCAGCCCGTGCCGGCTTGCGATCGTCATCGGCGATGGCCTGTCGCCGACGGCGGTCAACGCCCACGCGATCGAACTCGTCCGCAGCCTCGTTCCGCGATTGGCCGCCGATCGGCATCGAGATCGGCGCAGCCGTGGTCGCGTCGGGCGCGCGCGTCGCGCTGGGCGACGAGATCGGCGCCATTCTCGGTGCGCGCATGATGGTCGATGCTGATCGGCGAGCGGCCGGGCCTGTCGGCGCCCGACAGTCTCGGGGCCTATCTGACCTTTGCGCCGCGAATCGGCCTCACCGACGCCGAGCGCAATTGCGTCTCCAACATCCACGGCTCTGGGCTCGGCTGTGATGAGGCCGCCTTCAAGATCGCGCTGGCTGATTCGCGAGGGCCTGGCCCGGCAGATCACGGGCGTCGCGCTAAAGGATGAAAGCGGCGACCGAGCGTCCCAGCGCGTCTGAGTGCCGGTGTGACAAATCAGATACTTGAGCGGCATTATCGACGCATCGCGCCGATTTGCGCCGCCGGCGCGCGCTTGCGAGACAGCGGCCGAGACCTGCTAAAACCTCGCCGCGGCAAATTTACCGCATATTTTCAAGGGCTAGCGCCGATCAGACGTGGCCGATCAAGGCCTCATTCGCGCCCGGAATCCTCAGCTAGACAGATTGAGCCGATCGTGAGAACTGGACAGGGCATGCTCGACAAGAACAGCGACAGTCGAGGTCCACGTCGAAGAGATCGAGCAGCCGCCGACCGGACCAGCATCGCCTTCGGACTGGAGCGCATCGGGCTGATCGCGGTTCAAGGCGCCGATCCTGTCCTGCATCGTTCTCGTCGCGCTGATGATCGGCGCGGTTTTCGGCATCGAGCGCATCAAGATCGACGATCGCTCAGCCAGTTGTTCCGGTCCAATTCCAAGGATTATCAGGCAATACGAGGCGGTGACCAAGCGCTTCCCGGCGACCGAATTCGACGTGCTGGTCGTGGTCGAGGGCAAGACGCTGCTGGCGCGCGACAACCTCGAGAAGATGCGCGACCTGGTCACCGACCTGCAGCTCGTCGAGGGCACGCGCGGCCTGATCTTCGCTGTTCTCGGCGCGCCAGGCGCCGGCGCCCGGCAAGACTGCCGGCGGCGCTGTTCCCGCCGAACTGCCGGAAGGCGCCGACTACGACAAGTTCATCGAGACCGTCAAAACCAACGAGATCATCCGCGGCAAGCTGTTGTCCGGAAGACGGCACGCTGGCGCTGATCGTGCTGTCGCTCGAACCCGAGGTCGTCGCCAGCAACAAGCTCAGCAAGGCGATCGGCGATATTCGCAAGATCGATGGCCGAGGATCTCGCCGGCAGCGGGCTGAACGCGCAGCTATCCGGCGTTCCCGTCATGCAGCTCGAAATCCGCAACGCGGTCGAGCGCGACGGGCTGACCTACAACATCCTCGGCATTCTGGCCGGCTGCATCATCGCGATCATCTTCTTCCGCAAGATATCGTTCATGGTCGTCGCCGCCTTCCCGCCGATCATCGCGATCCTGCTGGCGCTCGGCGGCCTCGGCTGGGCCAATTTCAACCTCAACATGTTCCTGAACGTGATGACGCCGCTCATCATGGTGATCAGCTTTTCGGACTCGATGCAGCTGACGTTTGCGGCGCGCGACCGCCTGATCGCGGGCCAGGACAAATACACCGCGTTCAAGAACGCCGTGCTGGTGGTCGGGCCGGCCTGCGTGCTCACCCATGGCACCGCCGGCATATCGTTCATCGCCCTGCAATTCTCGGATTCCGACCTGATCCGCAAATTCGGCGAGGCGGGACTTGCCGCCACCATCATCGCGCTGATCGCGGTGCTCTCGCTGGTGCCGGTGTTCGGCGTGCTGTTCGTGCGCAACGAAAAGGTCTTTCGCCGGTCAAGTTCCAGAGCGCCGACGCCGGCGTTCAGGCGCTGCGCAATTTCTGCTACTGGATCGCCGTGCGCATGGTCAGCCGCCCCGGGCTGTTCAGCCTGCTCGCGGTGATTGTTCGTCGGCGGTCTCGGCGTCATCTACGCCAACGCTGGAGCCGCGCTACCGGCTCGCCGACCAGGTGCCGGACAAGCGGCAGGCGGTGGCGGCGAGCGGCCGTCTCGACGCCAAGCTCACCGGCGCCAATCCGATCGACGTGCTGATCGAATTCCCGAAGGGCGCCTCGCTCTATGCGCCGGAGACGCTGAAGACGATCGCCGACGTTCACGCCATGGTGGAGAAACGCGGCCGGCGTCGGCAACGTCTGGTCGCTGGAAACGCTGCGCCGCTGGCTCGCCGAAAAGGCCGGCAGCTCCGACGTCGCGACGCTGAAGGAATATGTCAGCGTGATTCCGGAACATCTGGTCCGGCGCTTCATCTCGGCCGATCAGGATGCGGTGGTGGTGTCGGGCCGCGTTCCCGATCTCGATTCAAGCGAGATCCTTCCCGTGGTCGACAAGCTCGATCAGGCGCTCGACAAGGTGCGCGCCGAAGCATCCCGGCTACGAGATCGCGCGTCACCGGCCTGTCGGCGATCGCCGCGCGCAACAGCGCCAACATGATCGAAAAGCTCAACCGCGGCCTGACCGTCGAGTTCCTGCTGGTCGCGATCTTCATCGGGCTGGCGTTCCGCTCGGTGGTGGTGATGTTCTCCTGCATCCTGCCCGGCATTTTCCCGGTGGTGGTGTCGGGCACGGTGCTGTGGCTGCTCGGGCGAGGGACTGCAATTCGCCAGCGTGGTGGCGCTGACGGTGTCGTTCGGCCTCGGCCTCAGCGCGACGATCCACTTCCTCAACCGGCTGCGGCTGGAGACGCAAGCCGGGCGTCAGTCCGGAACTGGCGGTCGAGCGCGCCACCGTGCTGGTCGGTCCGGCGCTGATCCTGACCACGGTGGTGCTGGCCTGCGGCCTGGTCGTGACGGTGTTTTCCGACCTGCCGTCGCTGCGCCTGTTCGGCTGGCTCAGCGCGTTCTCGATGGTGGCGGCGCTGGTCGCCGATCTCTTCATCCTGCGGCCGACGGCGATGTGGTTGATCAACCTGTCGCAGCGGCTTCGCGGGACGGCAGGTCGCGCGAAGCCGGCGGAGTAGAACGGAAGGGAAGGGGCGGCGTTAGCCGCCCTTCGACATCGTGATATTGACGCCCCTGATCTCGCCCTTGGAGCTGATCTGCACCGTCTGCTTGTTGCCGGTGGTCCGCAACGTCACGCTGGCGGCAAATCCCGAAGCCTCGACGAACACCTCGATCTGGCCACCGCCCGCCGTGCCCTGCAGATTGCCGAAAAGATTCCGGCTCGCTTCGCTCCAGTTGCCGGAAATGCGGTTACCCTGGCTCGTAACGTCGGTACTCAAGTCGAATTTGTAGCTGTCGCTGGCGCAACGGAGAGTTCTGCTTCAGACCCAGCCCGGTGCTGCTGACATTGTAGCTCGGCCTTGCATCGGATGCGCTCGGTTGTTCCGTCGGAAAGCGCGACCGTGCCGTTGCCGGACCACGATCCGTTAAAACCGGCAAATGGCCCCGACTGGGCATGGCTTACCGACACCGACAGCATGAGCGCGGCGCCGACCCCAGCAGCCTTGATCGCCTGCCCAAACAAGCTGGAACCGAACAGTTTCATTGTCGAGTTTTCCCATTCAAATTGACGCTCTCTACGCGGAGACAACGTCTCGCCGCATCGAAGATTTAGTGTCGTCTGCAGTGTGTTAGGTTCATGACAAATCGACCGCTGCCCGCAATCGGCCGGCCGTTCGCCGCGACATTTGCAAGATGCCGACCGTCGACGTGGCGAACAGCATTTTCGGTCAGCGAATCAAAAGCTCCGGATATCGCCACGCTTCATCGGACATCTAGCTGTTGGCCGGCTTTAGCCCTGCAATAGCCAATTGCGAAAAAGATGATCAAGAAATAAGTCTTTTGTATCAAATGGTTATCCTGGCAGTTGCCAAAGCGACTTCCGATCGCTTGCAAATTTGGCTGCATTTACACAGCGCTTCTGTCGTCGCGCGTTGCTGCGTTACGCGGCGCTTCGCAATCCCAACAAATCCGTCCCGGTCGCTGAAGCGCTATACGGGGATCGGGATTTTCTCTGGCTGTCGAAATGAAAGGAACACGATGCGTAAATCTTCGTCCTGGCACTCACCCTGTTGTCGATCACGGTTTCCTCGCGGTGCCTTCGCCCAGCAGCAACAGCAGCGCAGCGGCACGCCGGAGGAGCAGAAGGCGTGCTCACCGCGATGTCCAGCGCCACTGCCGCCCGGTGATCGATCAGGGCGACTTCACGATCCTGCGCCTGCCCGCAGCAGAACCGCGCCCAAGCTGTCGCGCGGCCTGCGACCAGGTGCTGAAGAACCACGGACAATAGGCAGCACGTACGTCCGATCACTGCCGCCGCAGGCGGTTGCCGGCCTAATCCGGCGCTCCGGAGGCGACGGTCCAGACAGCATTGGTTTTGGCGGCGTATTCCCTATATGGGGTCGCGATCGCTCCTGCGTGTGTGGATATCGCGGCGCATGTCGCCATGCCAGATCGAATGTGAGCCAGTATCTTGATGACCAGCGCGAGCGAACTGCGATCCGGCAAGACTCACCGCGACGAGAATTTTCCGGTCGCGTCGTGGATCATTCATCCGCGCCACCGGGCGCTGATCCTTGCGCTTCTACAATTTCGTCCGCACCGCCGACGACATCGCCGATCACGCAACGCTGGCGGCCGACGAAAAGCTGCGCTATCTCGACCTGCTCGAGGCGGAACTGCTGGGCAAGGGCGACACGCCAGCCGTGAGGCGGTCAGCCTGCGCCAGCGCGCTGGCCGAGCGTGTCGATGCCGCCGCGCCACGCGCTCGACGTGCTCATCGCATTCCGGATGGACGTGACCAAGCTGCGTTACGAGAACTGGGACGAGGTGATCCACTATTGCCGCTACTCGGCGATGCCGGTCGGACGCTTCATGCTCGACGTCCACGGCGAGAGCACCTCGACCTGGGCCGGCCTCCGGACGCGCTGTGCGCCGGGCTGCAGATCAACAACCATCTGCAGGATTGCGCGCAAGGACTACTCGCGATCTCAATCGCGTCTACCTGCCGCGCGATGCGCTGGCTGCCGCCGGCGCATCCGTCGAGGAACTTGGACGAGGCAAAATCGCCGCCGCAGCTGTTGCAATGCCTGCATGCGCTTGCGGTGCGGACCGAGACGCTGCTCAACGAAAGCAAGTCGCTGAGCGCCGAGGTGAAGGATTTCCGGCTCGGGCTCGAGATCTCGGTGATCCAGGCCTTCGCCGACAAGATCGTCGGCATGCTGAAGGTGCGCGATCCCTCGAGCGAGCGCGTGCATCTCGGCCCGCTCGAACTGCTCGCCCACAGCTTCGGCGGCGTCGCCGGCGAGATCGCGCCGCCGGGCGGTCGGACGCGCGGCCCGTGTCAAAACCGGCGGCCGGCGCATGAGCGCTGCAGACGGCGGCGGCCAACGCAAATTACGGCACCACCGCGTCCGGCAGTTCGTTCTATGCGGCGATGCGCATCCTGCCGCGCGCGCAGCGCGAGGCGATGTTCCAGATCTACAGTTTCTGCCGGCAGGTCGATGATATCGCCGATTCCGACGGTCCGCGGCCCGAGCGGCTGGCCGCGCTCCAGCAATGGCGCGACGATATCGACGCGCTCTATCAGGGCCACTCCGCCGGCGCGGCTGCAAGGACTACGTCGCATCGGTGCAAGACTTTCGGTCTCAAGCGCGAGGATTTCCTCGCCATCGTCGATGGCATGGAAATGGACGTGCCGCAGGACATCCGCGCGCCGGACATGGCGACGCTCGATCTCTATTGCGACCGCGTCGCGAGCGCGGTCGGGCGATTGTCGGTGCGGGTGTTCGGCCTGCCTGAGGACGACGGCATCCTGCTCGCGCATCATCTCGGCCGCGCGCTGCAACTGACCAACATCCTGCGCGACATCGATGAAGACGCCGGCCTCGGCCGGCTGTATTCTGCCGCGCGAAGAGCCTGCTGCTCGCCGGCATCACCAGCGACGATCCGCAGAAGGTGATCGCCGACAGCGCGCTGCCAAAGGTCTGCGCGCCGCTCGGCGAGCGGGCGCGAGATGCATTTTGTCAAGGCCGACGAAATCATGGCGCGCAATTCGCGGCGTGCGGTGCGCGCGCCCAGCATCATGTCGAAATATTATCGCGCGATCCTTGATTTGCTGACTGGCACGGGGATTTGCTGCCCCGCGCACGCCGGTCGCGTCGACAAATGGCCACGAAATTCGCCATCCTCCTTCGCTACGCGCTCATCTGATGCCAAAAACCGTTCACATCATCGGCGCCGGAATTTCCGGTCTCTCAGCGGCCGTGCGGCTGGCGAACGCCAATTGCCAGGTGCATGTCCACGAGGCGCACGCAAACGGCCGGCGGCCGCTGCCGTTCCTATTTCGACGCGGCTACCAATCTCACCATCGACAACGGCAATCATCTGCTGCTGTCGGGCAATCGTCACGCGCTGGCCTATGCCCGCTCGATCGGCACCGAGGCGGGGCTGGTCGGGCCGAAGCGCGCGCAGTTTCCGTTCGCCGATATCTGCGACCGGGCCAGCGCTGGCAGCTCGACCTCGGCGACGGCCGGCTTGCCGCTCTGGGTGTTCGATGAAGGCGCGCCGCGTCCCCGACACCGGGCTGCTCGATTATCTCGCACTGGCGCCCTCTGATCTGGGCAGGCGCGGACAAGCTGGTCGGCAACGCCATCCCCTGCGAGGGCACGCTGTATCGAGCGGCTGGTGCAGCCGCTGCTGCTCGCGGCGCTCAACTGTCGATCCGCCCGGAAGGCTCGGCCGGGCTTGCCGGCGCGATCGTGCGCGAGACGCTGCTGGCGGGCGGACAGGCCTGCCGGCCGCTGATCGCGCGCGACGGCTTGAGCGCGGTGCTGATCGAGCCGGCCGATCAAGCTGCTGCAGGAAAAGGGCGCCACCGTCCGGTTCGGACATGAGCTGCGCGAGTTCGTGATGTCGGCCGATCGCAGTCGGTGAACTGAAGTTTGGCGACGACACGATCGCGCATCGGGCCCGACGATGTCGTGGTGCTGGCGGTGCCGCCGCGCCCGGCAGCGTCGCTGCTGCCGGGCCTGCAAGACGCCGTCGAAAATTCCGCGCCATCGTCAATGCGCATTTCCGCTTCGATCCGCCGCCGAGGACGCGCCGCCGATCCTCGGCGTCGTCGGCGGACTGGTGGAATGGCTGTTCGCGTTCCCGCAGCGGCTGTCGGTCACCATCAGCAATGGCGACCGGCTGGTCGACATGCCGCGCGAGGAGCTCGGCGCAGGCGATCTGGCGGGATGTCTGCAAGGCCGGCGGCGTGCAGGGCGAGATTGCCGCCCTGGCAGATCGTGCGCGAGCGCCGTGCCACATTCGAGGCGACGCCGGAGCAGAACGCGCTGCGGCCGGGCCCGGTCACGGCCTGGAAAAACCTGTTTCTCGCCGGCGACTGGACTGATACGGGGTTGCCGGCAACCATCGAGGGATCGGTGCGGTCGGGTGACCGCGCCGCCGATCTGGTGCTGGCCAGGCGGCAGGCCTGATCGGAAGCGACGGCCGGTTTCGCAGTCGAACCCGGCACGAAGACCAGGTGTCAGTGAAGGATGGATGTCGAGCCAGATGCTATTCCGCCAGCACCAGCCGCCGCTGCCGACGATCGCTGCGCTCTGGAGAAGAGCATCTGCCTCGGCGACGGAGGCGCTGCTTGGCTATCGGCAGTCCGACGGACATTGGGTGTTCGAACTGGAAGCCGATCGCACCATCCCGGCCGAATATGTGCTGCTGCGCCACTATCTCGGCGAGCCCGTCGACGCGACGCTCGAGGCCAAGATCGCAAACTACCTGCTGCCGGATACAGGGCGCCCATGGCGGCTGGCCGCTGGTGCATGACGGCGCGTTCGACATGAGCGCCAGCGTGAAGTCCTATTTCGCGCTGAAGATGATCGGCGATTCCGTCGATGCGCCGCACATGGTGCGGGCGCGCGAGGCGATCCGCTCGCGCGGCGGCGGCGCCACAGCAACGTTTTCACCCGCTTCATGCTGGCGATGTTCGGCGTGCTGACCTGGCGCAGCAGTGCCGGTGCTGCCGATCGAGATCATGCTGCTGCCGATGTGGTCGCCGTTTCATCATCAACAAGATTTCGTATTGGGCGCGCACCACGATCGTGCCGCTGATGGTGCTGGCGGCGCTGAAGCCGCGCGCGCAAGAATCGTCAGCGGCGTCGGCATCGACGAATTGTTCCTGCAGGACGCCGCACTCGATCGGCATGACCGCCAAGGCGCCGCATCAGAGCTGGGGCTGGTTTCTGCTGTTCCGCGGGCTCGACAGCATCCTGCGGGCGATCGAGCCGCTGTTTCCGAAGAAGCTTGCGCGCGCCGCGCGATCGACGAGCGCGGTCGCCTTCATCGAGGAGCGGCTGAACGGCGAAGACGGCCTGGGCGCGATCTATCCGCCGATGGCCAACACCGTGATGATGTATGAGGTGCTCGGCAAGCGCAGCGGATTATCCGCCGCGCGCGATCACGCGAAGGGGCATCGACAAGCTGCTGGTGATCGGCGAGCACGAGGCCTATTGCCAGCCCTGCGTCTCGCCGGTGTGGGACACCGGCGCTGACCTGCCACGCGCTGCTCGAAGCCGGCGGCGAGGAGGCGTTGCCGAAGGCGAAGCAGGGCCTCGACTGGCTGAAGCCGAGGCAGGTGCTGGATCTCAAGGGCGACTGGGCGGTGAAGCGGCCCGACGTCCGTCCCGGGCGGCTGGGCGTTCCAGTACAACAATGCCTATTATCCCGATCTCGACGACACCGCCGTCGTGGTGATGGCGATGGACCGCGCGCAGCGCGCAGTCCGGCAGCCGCGAATACGACACCGCGATCGCGCGCGGCCGCGAGTGGATCGAGGGCATGCAGAGCCGCGACGGCGGCTGGGCGGCCTTCGACGTCGACAACCTCGAATATTACCTCAACAACATCCCGTTCTCCGACCACGGCGCGCTGCTCGACCCGCCGACCGAGGACGTCACCGCGCCGCTGCATCTCGATGCTGGCGCAGCTCGGCGAGACCGCCCAGAGCAGCAAGGCGGTCGCCGACGGCGTCGCCTATCTGCGCCGCACCCAGCTCGCGGAGGGGTCGTGGTACGGCCGCTGGGGGCTGAACTACATCTACGGCACCTGGTCGGTGCTGTCGCGCTCAACGCCGCCGGCGTCGACCACGCAGGACCCGATGATTCGCAAGGCCGTGGACTGGCTGCTCTCGATCCAGAACAAGGACGGCGGCTGGGGCGAGGATGCCGTCAGCTACCGGCTGGACTACCGGGGATTCGAGGGCGCGCCCGTCGACCGCCTCGCAAACGGCATGGGCCTTGCTTGGCCTGATGGCGGCGGGCGAGGTCGAAAATCCCGCAGTCGTGCGGGGTGTGGAGTACCTAAAAAGCACACAGACCGAAAAAGGGCTGTGGGACGAGCAGCGCCACACGGCAACGGGCTTTCCGCGGGTGTTTTATTTGCGTTACCATGGCTACTCGAAGTTCTTTCCGCTCTGGGCGCTGGCGCGGTATCGAAATTTGAGAAGCACCAACAGCAGGGTGGTAGGGGTCGGGATGTGACTTTGGGGGCGGGGGCCGCCGCGACCGTGGCAGTCGATTGAGCAACTCATGATCGATCCACGGCCGGTGTTGATTGTGACAGGTCTTGGTGCCAGGAGGCCCGCATTGCGGCCGGGCCCGGCATGATCGTCATCTGCAGCAGTAGCGATCCGCAGCAGCTGCGCGCGCTGCTGGCGACGCTGGATCCTTCGACATTCCGCGGCGTCATCAGCTTCGGCGTCGCCGGCGGGCTCGACCCGTCGCTGAAGTCGGGCGACGTCGTGGTCGCGACCGAGGTGCACGGCCGGCGACGCGCGGTTTGCTGGCCGGCTCCGCGCTGAACGAGGAACTGATCGCCAGCGTCGCGCTGAAGCGCCGCCGCGTCGTCAGGGGCGGCCTGGCCGGCGTCGAGCAGGTGGTTGCCGGCCAGGGCCTGCAAGGCCGCGCTGCGCTCCGGACACGGGGGCCGCGCGCGGTCGACATGGAAAGCCATATCGCGGCCGCCTATGCCGCCGAGGCAGGCGTTCCCTTTCGCGGCGCTGCGCGTGATCAGCGATCCCGCCCACCGCGCGCTGCCGGCGCTGGCGCAAGTCCGCGATCAAGCCGAACGGCGATATCGACCTGCGCAAGGTGCTGCGCGGCGTCGCGCGCAACCCGCTGACGCTGCGCTGCGCTGGTGTCGACCGGCATCGACTTCAACCGCGCGCTGCAGCAGCCTGCGCGGCTGTCGCGGCTTGCTGCGGCGACGAGGGCCTCGTGCCCGGCGAACGTCTGACGAGCTTCGTCTCGACGCTACGGACATCAACACAAGGCACGACCGACCAGCAGCGGTCGGGCCTTTTTGTTTCGTAGTTCTGCGGTCGGCGCGTTCAGGCGGCCGTGGAAGCCTTCCGCTGCGTCTTGGCCTGCGGCGGCCAGCGCCTCGTCGCGGCGGATCTCCGACAGCTTCTTCTGCACCTGCTCGGAGAAGATGTACTGCGCCGGACGCTGCTTGCTCGAGATCGATCTCGGGCGCCATCGGGCCCGTGGTCCTGACGCCGCGCAGCGCCACCCACATCGCCTTCAACGGATTGGTCAGCGCCGCGTTCGCCGCGGTCGGCTCGTAGCCGCAATGCGCCATGCAGTCGGCGCACTTCTCGTACTTGCCGGTGCCGTAGGTATCCCAGTCGGTGGTCTCCATCAGCTCCTTGAAGGTCTTGGTGTAGCCTTCGCCGAGCAGATAGCAGGGCTTTTGCCAGCCGAAGATGTTGCGCGCCGGCATGCCCCACGGGCGTGCATTCATAGCTCTGGTTGCCGGCGAGGAAGTCGAGGAACAGGCCGGAATGCATGAAGTTCCACTTCTTGCCCTTGCCGAGCGCGAACACGTCGCGGAACAGCTTCTTGGTCTTGGTGCGGTTGAGGAAGTGCTCCTGGTCGGGCGCGCGCTCATAGGCGTAGCCCGGCGACATCGACACGCCGACGCCGAGCTCGGTGGTGAAGTCGAGGAACTTTGCGATCTCTTCCGCCGGCATGGCCGTCGAAGATCGTGGCGTTGACGTTGACGGTGAAGCCGCGCGCTTTCGCGGCCTTGATCGCCGAGACGGCGCGGTCGAACACGCCCTTCTGCGACACCGCCTTGTCGTGGTGGTCCTTCAGGCCGTCGAGATGCACCGGAGAAGAACAGATAGGGCGACGGCTCGAACAGATCGAGCTTCTTCTCCAGCAGCAGCGCGTTGGTGCAGAGCGAGACGAACTTCTTGCGCGCCACGAGGCCGCGCACGATCTCGCCGATCTCCTTGTGGATCAGCGGTTCGCCGCCGGGGATCGCCACCATCGGCGCGCCGCATTCGTCGGCCGCGTCCCAGCATTCCTGCGCCGTCATGCGGCGGTTGAGGATCGCATCGGGATAGTCGATCTTGCCGCAGCCGACGCAGGCGAGGTTGCAGCGGAACAACGGCTCCAGCATCAGCACCAGCGGATAGCGCTTGCGGCCAAGCAGCTTCTGCTTGATGAGGTAGCCGCCGATACGCAGTTCCTTGAAGAACGGTATTGCCATTGAGAGATTTTCTTTCTGGACTTGGTAAGATGAAGTTGGATCAGCCCGCAGTCAGTTCGGCCGGAAGCCGGAATTCGATATTTTCTTCCCGGCCGGGAAGCACCGAGACCTTGACCGGTCCGATACGCCTCAAGGCCTCGATCACGTCGTCGACCAAAACTTCGGGCGCCGAGGCGCCCGCCGTGATGCCGACGGCTTTCGCATCCTTCAGCCAATCCGGGTTCAGCTCGCTGCCGTCGGCAATGAGATAACTCGCGACCCCGACCTCGGTGCCGATTTCGCGCAGCCTGTTTGAGTTGGAACTATTGGCGGCCCCCACCACCAGAATGACGTCCACCAGCTTGCTCAGGTCCCTTACCGCAGATTGGCGGTTCTGTGTCGCATAGCAGATATCCCGGATGTCCGGGCCTTGAATATCTGTAAAACGGGCCTGAAGGGCCGCAATTATGTCTTTTGTGTCATCCACGCTCAGCGTGGTCTGGGTGATATAGGCCACCGGGGTGTCGGCCGGCAGGGTCAGCGCCGCCACGTCGTCGACGTTCTGGACCAGCAGGACCGGGCCGGGAACCTGGCCCATGGTTCCCTCGACCTCGGGATGGCCGGCATGGCCGATCAGGATCAGGGCGCGGCCCTTGGACATATAGCGCTTGCCCTGGTTGTGGACCTTGGTGACCAGCGGGCAGGTGGCGTTGAGCGACCGGCAGGCCGCGGGCGGCAGCCTCTTCCTCGACGCTGCGCGCCACGCCATGGGCGCTGAACACGGTCACCGCCATGCGGCGGCACCTCGGACAGGTCCTCGACGAAGATCGCGCCCTTGTTCTTCAGGCTTTCGACCACGTATTTGTTGTGCACGATCTCGTGGCGCGACATAGACCGGCGCGGCCGTACTTCTCGAGCGCGCGCTCGACGATCTCGATCGCACGCACCACGCCCGCGCAAAATCCGCGCGGCTGCGCCAGATACACTTCCATGGGACGTCCGTTACGCAAGTTGCACCAATTCCATTCGCAAGTCCACGCAATCGGCCGTGACAGCCCGTGCACGAGGATGCTGCAATATCCGCACCATGACCGGTTCCAGCGGTGATCCCCTATCCCAAGCGCATGGAAGCACAGGGCTTTGTGTCAAAAATGAGCGGCTGAGGAAAGGCGGATCGCGCAAACGGTTGCACTCGGGATGCGGTAGTCATGGTATCATAGTACAGGTGCGTGGCATCCGTTCCCTCACTCGCTTCGTCACTTTATTCGCCCGTCGAGGCCGGGCTATATCGGCCGCCCGACGCCGTTTCGGCTCCTGTTTTGCTGCCTTCTGCGTCGAGCCCTGCAGAAGGTAACCAAAACAACATTAGATCGGCACCGTGGAACTCCGCTAGACAGCGGGCGTTTTCGGCAAGCTCTCCGGAGATCAGAAAGAAACGATGTGCTGACACGTATTGTTGTCTCGATTGTTAGAGCTTGTACGCGGTTTGCCATTCTCGTCGTCGTCCTTTCGCTGGTCCTCGCGGTCGCGGCGGGCTTCTATGCCGCCCGCCATTTCGCCATCAATACCGACATCAACACGCTGATTTCGCCGGACCTGGACTGGCGCAAGCGCGACATCCAGTTCGAGCAGGCCTTCGATCGCGAGAGGCTGATTCTGGCCGTGGTCGAGGCGCCGACGCCGGAACTCACCAGTGCCGCCGCCAAGGCGCTGGCGGAAAAGCTCAAGGGCGATACCAAGCATTTCGAATCGGTGACAGCCGCTCGGTTCCGGTGAGTTCTTTGAGAAGAACGGGCTGTTGTTCCTGCCGGTGGAAGACGTGGCCAAGGTCACCGGCGCAGCTCGAGATCCGCCGCGCCCCTGATCGAGATCATGGCCGGCGATCCCTCGCATCCGCGGCCTGACCGGCGCGCTGGAAACCGGGCTTGCCGGCGTCAAGCGCGGCCAGGTCAAAGCTCGACAACACCGCGCGGCCCTTCAACCTGATCTCGCAGACGGTCGAGGACGTGCTCAGCAAGGGCAGCGCGACATTCTCCTGGCGCGAACTCGTCAGCGACAAGCCGCTGACCGATGCCGACAAGCGCGCCTTCATCGAGTTCAAGCCGATCCTCGACTATCAGGCGCTGGAGCCCGGCAAGGACGCCACCGACGCGATCCGGCAGGCCGCCATCCGATCTCAAATTCGCCAGCGAATACGGCGCGCGCGGTCCGCCTGACCGGGCCGGTTCCGATCGCCAACGAGGAATACGCGACCGTCCAGGACGGCGCCATCATCAACGGCATCGGCACCGTCGCTCGATCGTGCTGGTCATCCTCTGGCTGGCGCTGCATTCCGGCGAAGATCATCTTCGCGGTGTTCGTCAATCTGTTCATCGGACTTGCGATCACCACCGCGGTCGGCCTGATGGATGGTGGGATCGCTGAACCTGCTGTCGATCGCGTTTGCCGTGCTGTTCGTCGGCCTCGGCGTCGACTTCGGCATCCAGTTCAGCGTCCGCTACCGTTCCGAGCGCTTCAAGAACGACGATCTGCGCGGTGGCGCTGGCGAACGCGGCGCGCCGCGTCCGCGGTCCCGCTCTCGCTCGCGGCGATGGCGACCGCGGCCGGCTTCCTCTGCTTCCTGCCGACCGACTACAAGGGCATTTCCGAACTCGGCAAGATCGCCGGCGCCGGCATGCTGGTCGCCTTCATCACCAGCATCACGGCGCTGCCGGCGCTGCTGAAGCTGCTCAATCCGCCCGGCGAGAGCGAGCCGGTCGGCTATGCCTTCCTGGCGCCGGTCGATCAATTCCTCGAGAAGCACCGCGTCCCATCATCGTCGGCACGCTGCTGCGTCGCGATCGGCGGACTGCCGCTGCTCTATTTCATGAAGTTCGACTTCAATCCGATCAACTTGCGCAATCCGAAGGCCAGAGTCGATCGCGACCTTCCTCGACCTGCGCAAGGATCCCAACACCGGCGCCAACGCCATCAACGTGATGACGAATTCGGAAGCCGATGCCAAGAAGATCGAGGCGAAGCTCGAGGAAAGTGCCGGAAGTGGCTCGCGTGATCGCTCGCTCGACAGCTTCGTGCCGCAGGATCAGCCGGCGAAAGCTCAAGCTGATCGCGCAGGCCGCAAAGGTGCTCGATGCCCGCGCTCAGTCCGGATTCGGTCGATGCGGCGCCCTCCGATCAGGAGAACGTCGAGGCGCTCGAAGAGTTCGGTCGACAGCCTGCGCAAGACCGCCGGCGATGCCAAGGGGCCGGGCGCGGTCGCCGTCGCGGCGGCTGGCCGATGCGCTGTCGAAAGCTTGCCGACGCCGACCAGGCGACGCGCGACAAGGCGCAGGACGTCTTCGTCGCCCCGCTGAAGATCGTGCTGGACCAGCTGAAGAACACTGCTGCAGGCGCAGCCGGTCACGCCTGAAGAACCTGCCGCCGGAGACTGGTCGACGAGCTGGAAGACCAAGGACGGCCTGATGCGCGTCGAGGCGCTGCCGAAGGGCGATCCCAACGACAACGACAATCTGCGCCGGTTTGCCGACGCCGTGCTGGCGGCCGAGCCGACCGCGATCGGCGGACCGGTGTCGATCCTCAAATCCGGCGACACCGTCGTGAAGGCGTTCATCCACGCCGGCATCTGGGCGCTGATCGTGATCAGCCTGCTGCTCTGGCTGGCGCTGCGGCAGATCACCGACGTGCTGATGACACTGGTGCCGCTGCTGGTGGCCGGCGCGGTGACGCTGGAGATCTGCGTGCTGATCGGGCTGCCGCTCAACTTCGCCAACATCGTCGCGTTGCCGCTGCTGCTCGGCATCGGCGTCGCGTTCAAGATCTATTATGTCACGGCGTGGCGGTCGGGCAGGACGAATCTGCTGCAGACCAGCCTGACGCGCGCGATCTTTTTCAGCGCGCTGACCACGGCCACCGCGTTCGGAAGCCTGTGGCTATCCAGTCATCCCGGCACCGCCAGCATGGGCAAACTGCTGGCGCTTTCGCTCGGTCACCACGCTCGCCGCGGTGCTGCTGTTCCAGCCCGCGCTAATGGGCAAACCGCGCGATATCGGGGAGTAGGCAGATATCGCCGACGGCATCGACGGTCTGGCCAGCCGCCTGCTTCTGACCCGCGGCGGTCTTCGGGCGCCGGGTTGACCGCGCCCGGTGGTCTTCGGTGCGGCCTGGCGCCGGCGCCGGTGCTGCGGTCTTGGGCAGCGCGCTGGGAGCACCTTTGCGTGCCCTTGGCCATGCTGTTGACGGGGCTGGAGGGATCGGCGGGCCGACGCGGGTCCAGGTCTCGCCGCCGCAGAGGAAGCCCAGCACGCAGCCCTGGATCTCGAGCTGGTCGGTGCCAACTGGCTTGATGGTCGAGCTGTAGATCTGGCCGTCCTTGGCGTTATAGACTTGGCCTTCCCACTGCATCGACGCCGGCCTTCTTCTTCATGTCGATCAGGATCGGCATGCCCAGCGTCGGCCGGCTCTGCTTGGAGGCATCCGGATTGTTGCATATCGCGTGCCGCCCGGCGTTTTCTCCCAGGCGACCACGCCCCACATGCTGCCGTTGCATTGCGCGACACGGATGTTGGCGACGCCGTCAGCGACGCGCCAGTCACCGGTCGGGTCGGCGGCCAGACGCGGGGCACAGGCCTGTGGCCAAAACGAATCCTGAACAAAGCTATTGTGCGCGCGATTGATTCTTGGGCAGTGCAACATGGTTCAAACCTATGCTTAAGTAGATGATCCAAGGCGCGGGGTCAAAACGCCGCATTGAGCGTTTTCAGTTGACGAAATGGCCATCAACCGACGTATGTAGCGAATGCTAAGTTCAAATCTAGACGTTTCCGAGATGTTTGTGGAGCGGCAGGCGCAGCGCAGTTCCATGCATGCGCGCCACTTGAACGAGCAACTCGTCCGGGTCCTCAAGACCATCGGCTACGATGTCGGCTTCCAGAAGGGTCAAGGCCAGTACCTCTACGATCGTGACGGGGCGCGCTATCTCGATCTACTGAGCGGATTTGGCGTTTTTGCGATTGGCCGCAATCACCCGGCGCTGCGCCAGGCGCTGAAAAGCGTCCTCGACGCCGACCTGCCCAATCTGGTGCAGCTCGACGTTTCGACGCTCGCCGGCGTGCTGGCCGAACGCCTGCTCGAACATGTCCCATATCTGGACAAGGTGTTCTTCGCCAATTCGGGCGCCGAAACGGTCGAGGCCGCGATCAAGTTCGCGCGCGGCGCCACCGGCCGGCCCGGCATCGTGCTACTGTTCCCATTCGTTCCACGGTCTGTCCTACGGCGCGCTGTCGCTGACCGACGATCCGAACTTCCGCGGCGGCTTCGAGCCGCTGCTGCCGGGATGCACGTCAGATCCCGTTCAACGATCTGGCCGCGCTCGAGCAGGCGCTGTCGTCGCGCCAGGTCGCGGCCTTCATCGTCGAGCCGATCCAGGGCAAGGGCGTCAACATGCCCACCGACGAATTTCTGCCGGGCGCGGCCGCGCTGTGCCGCAAATACGGCACGCTGCTCGATCGCCGACGAGATCCAGACCGGCATCGGCCGCACCGGAAAATTCCTCGCGGTCGAGCACTGGAATGTCGAGCCCGACATGGTGCTGCTGTGCGAAGGCGCTGTCCGGCGGACATGTCCCGGTCGGCGCGCTGCTGACGCGCAAAAGCATCTTCGACAAGATCTTCAACCAGATGGATCGCGCGGTCGTGCATGGCTCGACCTTTGCGAAGAACGATCTGGCGATGGCCGCCGGCATCGCCACGCTCGAAGTGATCAAGGCCGAAAAGCTGGTCGAGCAGTGCGGCCAAGCGCGGCGCCGAACTGCGGCTGGCGCTGACGCGGATGGTGCCCGGCTACGAGCTGATGAAGGAAGTGCGCGGCAAGGGACTGATGATCGGCGTCGAGTTCGGTCCGCCGAAATCGCTGCGGCTGAAGGCCTCGTGGAACCTGCTCGAGACCGCCAACAAGGGCCTGTTCTGCCAGCTCATCACGGTGCCGCTGTTCAAGGACCACAAGATCCTGACCCAGGTCTCCGGCCACGGCAGCCACACCATCAAGCTGCTGCCGCCGCTCGTCATCACGGAAGAAGACTGCAGCTGGATCGAAAAGGCGTTCGACGACGTCATCGCCGCCAGCCACAAGGTCCCCGGCGCGATCTGGTCGCTCGGCAAGACGCTGGTCGACAACGCGGTGCGGAAGTCGGCGTAGCTCAGCGCGACGGTACGGCGCACTGGCGAAGCGCTACCGCCGCCAGTTAAGCTGCAATCCCAGGGCTATCTATCGATGGACGGCTGACCCACTGGAGGAGCGCATGCGTAACATCACTGGCGGCTGTCATTGCGGCGCCATCCGCTATCAGGTCGAGGGCGAGCTCATCGTCCATGCGCTGTGTCACTGCACCGATTGCAGACGTCACGCCGGCGCACCGATGGTTGCGCTGGACGATGTATGCGGAGGATGCGGTCAAGGTGACGGAGGGACAGCCCAAGGTCTACGAGATCCTCCGGAACATGGCCGGCGGCATTTTTGCGCCGACTGCGGCACCGGGCTCTTCTACACCAATGCAAACGTTATGCCCGGGATCATCGATATTCAGAGCGCGACCTACGACGACCCCGACGCCGTTCCGGCGATGGTGCATATCCAGACCGCCGAGCGGCTTCGGCTGGATGGAGCGCGCGCACGAACTGCCCGTCTTTCGAGCGCTATCCTCCGCGAGAACAAGTGCGCGATCGAAATTGAGCTCGATTTGAAGCGCGCGGGCCCGTCGCACTTCGCAGGCTGGTCGCTGCTTCGCATCGCGCCTCAAACTTCTCGCCGAAATCCGCAAGCTCGTCGGCGCCGAGATCGCTGACCGCCCAGAAGTTCAGGCCGCGGTCGCTCCAGCGGCGGATGTTGAAGCCCTGCAACGTCGCGATTCTTGCGCCGCGCGGCGCTCCGTGCTCGGCGGTCTGCGCCACGAACAGATTGATCACGTGCTGGCGCCGGCGATAGACCACGGCGCCGATCGGCGCGGGCATCGACGTAGTCGAGCCGGCCGCCGATCAGCGTAAAACCCTGCGCGGTGAGGTCGATCACCGGCGGCGCGACATCGAGCTTGCCGTTGAACCACGGCTTCACCGTGTGCTGGTCGGTGGAGATCACGTCGGTGAGATGGCCGGCCTGCAGCGAGCGCAGATGCGCCGAGACGCATCTTCGGACTGGATGCGCGCCACGTCGTCATTGCGCAGCACGATCGCGACAAGACCGGTCGCGGCGATCGCCGACACCGCCGAGCCCATCGCAAAACCGCGTCAGCACCGCGCGCCGGCTCGGCGCGGCCTGCGGCTGCGGCAGCGAAGCCTCGATGCGGCGGCGCAGCGCCGGCGGTGCGGTGTAGCGCACGCCGGCCTCGGCAATCGGTCTTGCTCATCTCGCGATAATCCTGCGAGCAGCGCGGCGCAGCGCGGGCAGTCGCGATATGCGCTTCGACCTCGCGCGCATGTCCGGCGTCGAGTTCGCCGTCGATCAGCGCATGAAGCAGGATTTCAGCCTCGTCGCAGGTCATTTCGGTTGCTCCTGTTCCGCAAGCCATGCCGATCGCAGCATGGCGCGGGCGCGCGCGAGGCGCGACATCACGGTGCCGACGGGCACCGTCGGCGACGTCGGCGATCTCGCGGTATGAAAGGTTCTCGATCTCCCGCAGCACGAAGGTTTCCCGGAACGGCTCGGCGAGCGTTGCGATCAGCCGCCGGATGGTGCCGGCGTCGTGCTGCGCTGACGACCTCGGCCTCCGGCGTGTCCTGCGCCTCGTGCCAGCAGCGGCGTCTGCTTCCGCGCTTTCGGCGCAGTCCTCGATCGCGCCGGTCATCGGCGCGCGTGGCGCGTCGGGCATATTCGGCGTGGCAGACATTGCGCAGGATCGCGAACAGCCACGGCTTGATCGCCGGCCCGCGATAGCGTGTCGAAAATGCTTGCAGCGCGCGCAGGTAACATTCCTGCACCGCGTCCTCGGCGTCGGCGGCGTCGCGCAGCAGATAGCGCGCCAGCGTATAGAGCGTCGTCGAGATGCGGCAGCGCCAGCTCTCGCGAAACGCCGCGCCTGTTCGGGATCGTTGTCGACAATCTTGACCGGCATCACCCTTGGCCCGGCGCTCGCGGAATCCTGCTGCCCGGCCGGCGGCAAGCCATTGGCCGGGCAGGGCTGTGATGCCTTGGTTTTGTCCGCTACTCAACCTTGATCGTTCCGGTCATCGCTTCGTCGCCCGATTGGGCTTCCGAACACCTGATCACCCCGGCGTTCGGTTTATTCCCGTCATCCCGCCGTCACGTTCGACGTCGCGTCGAGGCTGGGCCGGCTAACGCGATCGTGATCGATCGTAGCGACCAGCCGTACCGAGGCGAGAATAACACGCCGCTCCCGCCCAATCAACTGCCATGCCGCAACAAGCCAGCCGCCTTCCGGCGTGCAGCCATTGGAAGTGAGTCTCCATGTTGAACATGTCGCGTGGCGTGATGTCGTTGTCGAGCGCGGGCCTTGCCGCCGCGCTCGGCCTGAATTCCCGTCTCTCCATCGTGAGGATCGCCGCGCGGCCCAGCGCCCCCGACGCAGGCAAGGGCTTTCGCATAAGTACAAGATCGGGTCCGTGGAGGTCACGGCCCTCTACGACGGCATTTGGAAAAAGCCGCACGACCCCGCCTTCATCAAGAACGCCAGCATCGACGACACCAAGGCCGCGCTGGCCAACGGCCGGCATGACCACCGACTACGTGCCAATTCCACTGACCGTCATCGTCTTGAAGATCGGCGACAAGACTGATCATGGTCGACTCCGGCTCGGGCGTCGGTCAGTGGCAGCCGACCGCCGGTCAGCTCTGCCCGACAACATGAAGGCGGCCGGCATCGATCCCGGCTAAGATCAGCACCATGCTGATCTCGCACTTCCATCCCGGACCACATTTTCGGCTTGATGGAGAAGGGCACCAACGCGCCCGATCTATCCCAACGCCGAGCTGGTGGTAAGCGCCACCGAGTATAAGTGGTGGACCGAACCGGGCCGCGTGGAGAAGCTGCCCGAGGCGCAAGCCGCTCGGCACCCGCATTCAAGCGGTCGTTCCCCAACTGGAAGAACTTCAGGCTGGTCGAAGGCGAAACGGAAGTGGCGCCCGGCATCCGGCTCGTCAATGCGCCCGGGCACACGCCGGGTCACTCGGCCTTCCTGGTCAGCGTCGGGCAATCAGCAGCTGATGATTTCCAACGACACGGCTTACGTTCCGGCGCTGCTCGCGCCCGCATCCGGAATGGCAGGGCGCCTATGATCAGGACGGTCCGCTCGGCGGTGGAAACCCGCCGCAAGCTGCTCGATCGCGTCATCGCCGACAAGATGGCGATCTGCGGCGCGCATTTTCCGTTCCCTGGTGCCGGCAGCTTCGCCAAGGACGGCGCTGGCTATGCGTTCACGCCGGTGCAGGCATAGCCCGCGGCTTGCAGTCTCCTTTCACGCATCAACACAGGATACTCGCCTATGCGTCTTCGAATCCGAACAGCCTGCCCTGCCTGGTCACTGTGCTTGCTGTGCGCTCTGCCTTGCTGCAGGCTCACCGCTGCTCTCGCCGTCGATACGATGAACGTCGCACGGATGCATCCCGATCTCACTTCCGTCCGACACAAGATCGCAGGCCGCGGACTACCGGGCGCGCGCTCGCCGAGCTCAAAGTCGCTGGCCGACACCAATCAACACGCCGACGTCTACAGCCTGATGGGCTTCAGCCTGCGCAAGATGGGCGAACTACCCGACGGCGCTCACTTTCTACAAGAAGGCGCTGGACTTCTAATGCCGATCGCAAGGGCGCCCGCGAATATCTGGGCGAGCTCTATGTCGAGCACTGGGCGATTGCCGAAGGCCGCGAGCAGCTTGCGGTCCTGATGAAGCTGTGCGCCCGCAGGGGCTGCAGAGGAGCGCGAGGACCTGGAGAAGGTCCTTGCGCGCGTGGCGGCGAAGACCAACTGATGCCTCGCGCGCTGAAGGCGCCATGACGCGACGCCGGCCTGCTTGCAGGCCGGCTTCTGCTGGTCTTCATCTTCCTGCATGAGGGCTGGAGCATTTTGGGCAATTATGCGCGGCGCGGCCGCCTATATGCAGAAGTCCGGCGTGCCGTCGCATGGGCTGCTTGCACGCTGGTCATCGCGCTTCCAGCTCGGCGGCGGCGCGTTGATCGCCGCAGGAGTTTTGACGCGTTATGCGCGGCATCGGCTTGCTCGCCGCATTCAGCCGTGCTCATCGCAAGATCCTGTTCCACGTTGCGGCAGCTCGCCGACCTGCAACGGTGCTGCATCTTCAGAAAGACCCGGCGATCGCCGGCGGATTTCTCGTTCTGGCCTGCTGCGGGGCGGGAAACTGGTCGCTGGGCCACGCTACGTCATCGCCGGACGAGATTGATGTGTGCCGCATTGCGTGACGCCTGGCTGCCTCAGTCTGCATATCCTCGTCTCGGCCGCGATCAGCTCCTTACCCTCCGCGGTCCTGATCGTCAGCTGTACCTGTTCGCCGCTGCCGCCGGCAGGGATCGTCGCGGAAATGCGGTTTCCGTTTTTCGGGTCGGCTTTCACGCGCGTCGTCGAACAATACCGCGTCGCCGCGTTTCAGCGTTACGCGCAACGGCGTGGCCGGTTCGATGCTGAAGAACTGAAGATTCACGCCCGGACGCCTCGGCCGAGAGATTGATCAGGATGTTCTCGTTCGCATGCGTCACGTTGCTCATGCCGACGGTCGGGCTGTAGGTTTCCGGAATCGACACTTCGCCCAGCGCGGGAAAGCTCGGCGCTGTGGAAAAACTGGTCCGACACCCCCGCCCACAATTCGATGTAAGGCCGCTGCTTCGTTCGGGTCCTTGCGCGCGTCGGTTTCGTTCGTAAACGACGGAAATCCCCACGTCCACATTTTCAGGCCCGGCGTGACCGTATTGTCGGCGATGCGGATGATCCCCTCTTCGTTGTCGTGGTTGATCACGCCCCAGAAATTGCCGCCCTGCATATCGGGCGCCGCGTACGCGATGCCCATCGTCGGCCAGTTCCTGAAGTAGCGCAGTTTTTCGAAACGGCTCTTGCCCGGACCTAAGCTCTCGTCGCCGTCGGACAGATTGGCCGACCAGCGCGGGCGTGCTGTAGGCCTGGATCGGCGCGATGATTTCGGCGCCGCCGGTCGTTTTGGGATTTTTCGGGTCCGATCCCGGCGCGAGCGTCGTGCAGGTCCAGTACTCGTAGTCGATCGTCTTGTCGTGCGGATTTTTCAGCACCACGCGCGCATCGAGCGCGGCGCGATCGGCTTTCAGCGTGACATAGTAAGTCGCCTCGATGCCCGTCGAGCCCGCCTGAACTTCTCCGGTGCCGCCGGGATATTCGAAATCGTCCTTGAGCGACATCGACACCGTCACTTCGCCGGCACTCTCCTTCACCACCTTGAAATCCCACGGCTTCAGCCACGTCCTGCCGTGCTCGGCGATCCGGGAAAGTGGGGAAGATGCCGCCATACACCATCAGCCAGTCGTAATAGAAAGTGCCGCCCTTGATCCCGTAGGGCACGCCTACTTCGGTGCGATAAAGCTGTTCGTGGCCGGTCGGCTTGTAGATGATGGAAAGAATGCGCCCGCCGAATTCGGGCAGCAGCGTTACCTTCAGATAGCGGTTCTCGAGCACGTGGGTCCTGAACGTGCGATCGACGATGGTCTTCTTGTCGAGCGACCCGCTGACGAATCCGTTCTCCGCATCGGTCGCGTATTTGACGGTGCTCCACGTCATCGTCGACTCGCTGAGAATACTCGTCGGCTTCCTGTGCCGCTGTGGGTGCGGTATGAAATGCATGCAGCGCCAGAAGCTGCAACCCACAGCAATACGTAAT
>ERZ1370068.8985-contig-7797_pt1 | contig 57155 bp, 68 predicted proteins | sample MGYA00561227_ERZ1370068 | MGnify/ENA primary metagenome ERZ1370068 (study PRJEB38410, sample SAMEA6850437) | metagenome | study: Metagenomic assessment of the ecological functions of the soil: analysis of the soil microbiota associated with the... | reverse complement strand
TTGTACTTCGTTCAGTTACGTATTGCCAACGTGCGGATGCGTCGGTTCGCCTGAGCCATGTCGTCTTCGTCTTCCGACCGATCCGTTCTGCAGGGTGCCGGCGCGATGGGCTCCGACCGGGCCATCGCGCGTGTCGCCGGCGAACGGCCCGGGGACGGGCTGGCCCGGCGCGGACCTGGCGTCGCCGCGGGAGCCACCATCTATGGCACGCCAGATCGTGGTCAATGCCGGTATCAGCGAAACCCGCGTCGCCGTCCTCGACGGCGGCGTCCTCACCGAGCTGTTCGTCGAGCGCCGTCGCCATCGCTCGATCGTCGGGAACGTCTATAAGGGCGTCGTAACCAACGTCCTGCCCGGCATGCAGGCCGCGTTCGTCGACATCGGCCTGGCCAAGGACGCCTTCCTCTACGCCGGCGACTTCATCGCCAACCTCGGCGAGTACGAGCGGATGATGCTCGCCGAGGACGAGGACGGCGACATCGAGCTCCCCGGCGAGGACGCCGCGCCCAACGGGGAGACGGCGAGCGCGCCGAGGCGCCGCCCGAGCGCGAGCGGCGCGTGATCACGCCGATCGAGGACGTCCTCCACAAGGGCCAGGAGATCCTGGTCCAGGTCTCCAAGGAATCGCTCGGCACCAAGGGGGCCCGGATCACGTCCTTCATCAGCTTGCCGGGCCGCTACCTCGTGTACATGCCCCAGGTGAACCACCTGGGCGTCTCCCGGCGGATCCACGACGCGGACGAGCGCGACCGCCTGCGCCAGCTGGTCCGGGGCCTCCGGCCGCCGGGCGGCGGGTTCATCGTCCGCACCGTGGGCGAGGGACGGGCGAGGCGGAGTTCAGCGCCGACATCCAGTTCCTCGTGCGGGTCTGGCAGCAGGTCCAGGCGCGGTTCGCCCAGGCGCCGCCGCGCTCGGCCGCTCCACGAGGAGGGCGACCTCGTCTTCCGGGTCGTCCGCGACCTCTTCGCCGCCGACATCGAGGAGATCGTGATCGACGGCGAGGAGGAGTACCGCCGGGCGCGTCGAGTACGCCGGAGCGCTGGTGCCCGCCCTCGTCGCACCGGATCCATCTCCACGCCGAGCGGGAGTCGGTCTTCGAGGCGCGCGGCATCGAGAAGGAGATCGAGAAGGCGCGTCCGGCGCCGGGTGTGGCTGAAGTCGGGCGGCTACCTGGTCATCGACCACACCGAGGCGCTGGTGTCGATCGACGTGAACACCGGGCAAGTACGTCGGCAAGCGCGACCTCGAGGAGACGATCCTCAAGATCAACCTCGAGGCGGTGGGCGAGATCGTGCGGCAGATCCGCCTGCGCGACCTGGGCGGCATCATCATCATCGACTTCATCGACATGGAGCGCGAGGAGCACCGGGGCCAGGTGTTCCGCGCGCTGAAGCGCGCGCTGGGCGACGACAAGTCCGCGGACGAATGTGCTCGAGATCTCCGAGCTCGGCCTCGTGGAGATGACACGCAAGCGCGTGCGGCAGAGCCTGCACTCGCTCCTGATGCAGTCGTGCCCGACCTGCAAGGGCACCGGGGTGGTGAAGTCGGCGCCGCGCTGACGGCCGAGATCTACCGGAAGATCCAGGTGGCCACCCGCGATATCTCGGGCCAGGAAGTGCTGATCCGCGTCGAATCCGGACCTGGCGGCCTACTTCCAGGAGGAGGAGTCCGAAGGGCTCGAGGTCCTGCAGCAGCGGATCCAGCGGAAGGTCATCGTCCAGGGCGTCCAGGGCCTCCACAAGGACGAGTACGAGATCATCACGCGCTGACGCGGCCGGCCGTTAGCCCGCGAGAGGTGCGGCGAGGGCCCGGCGCCGGCGCGATCCGCCGGCACTGGGCGCAACCCGGATCAGGCGGGCTACCGCCCCCACCTTGTTCCGCATGTGATCCCTCTGGCCGCCCGGGCGGCGTGTGATGCCGGCCTGGTCTGCAAGGGCACTGGCCCTCGACCCGGGCGGGTCGCCCGGCGTGCGATCGGGACGCACGTGCTCACCGGGGCTTAGACCCACATGCCCGTGCCGCGGCCACGCGGGTGGCGCACGTCGCGCGCGCGCTGAAATCCGCGACCGTCGGGGCAAATCCCCGCCGCCATGGGCTTGCTATACTGGCGCGGCTCGAATGGCCAGTCCGCTCCCGCTCGGCAAGCTCCGTCCGGACCTTCTCGGCGATCTGCTGGCGCGCCAGGCGGGCACGGACCCGCGCGTGGTCGTCGGACCCCGCGTCGGCGAGGACGCGGCCGTGCTCGACATGGGCGATCGCTACCTCGTCGCCACGACGGATCCCATCACGTTCGTGACGGAGGATCTCGGGCTGGTACGCTCTGGTGGTCAACGCCAACGACCTGGCGGTGCGCGGCGCCACGCCGCGCTGGTTTCTCGCCACGTGCCTCTTGCCCGAGGGGCGCACCACCGAGGCGGAGGTCCGCACGCTCTTCGCGCAGCTCGGCGCGGCCTGTCAGGCGCAGGGCGTGGCGCTCGTGGGCGGGCACACCGAGGTCACGCCCGGTCTCGACCGGCCGATCGTGGTCGGCACCATGCTGGGTGAGGTGGACAAGACCCGGCTCGTGACGACCGGCGGCGCCCGCCCGGGGACGTCCTGGTGCTGACCAAGGGCGTGCCGGTGGAGGGGACCTCGATCATCGCCCGCGTTCGCGGCGACGAGCTGCGCGCCCGCGGCGTACGACGAGCCGTGGCTGGCCCGGGCGCGGGGCATGGTGACGCAGCTGTCCGTCGTGCCGGAAGCCGCGCCTGGCGGTCGAGCTCGTGCCCGTCCACGCGATGCACGATCCGACGGAGGGCGGCGTGGCGACGGCGCTGTGGGAGATGGCCGACGCCGCGGAGGTCGGGCTGGCGGTGGAAGCGGAGCGGATTCCCGTGCTGGCGGAAGGAGCGGCGCTCTGCCGGGAATTCGCGCTCGATCCCCTGGGCACGATCGCCTCGGGCGCGCTGCTGCTGGCGCTGGCGCCCACCGACGCGGGGATCGTTCTCCACGCGCTCGCCCGTGAGGGCATCGACGCGGCGTTCATCGGCCGCGTCGTCCCCGCGAGGCGGGCGTCGTGCTGACGCGCGGCGGCCAGCCGGGTCCGCTGCCCCGCTTCGACCAGGACGAGATCACGCGCCTGTTCGCCTGATCGGCTGACGGACTGTCCGCACCCGTCTCGCCGGATCGGCGGTCTCGCGTTAGGGTAGAGGGCAAGAGGAGCAATCGAGCATGAGCCTCGCCGGTCCGCGACGTGATGGCGACCGACCCGATAACGGTCCGACCGCACGAGACCGCCCGGCATGCCTATCAGCTGATGCGCGACAACCGCTTCCGGCACCTGCCGGTCATGGAGGACGGCCGGCTGGTGGGCATCCTGTCCGACCGGGACCTGCGGCCGGTCCTGCTGTCGCCGGGCCTCGCCCGGGCGCGCGTCCGCGGAGCTGATGAGCGAGGACCTCACGACCGTCGGCCCCGACACGCCCATCGAGGAGGCCGCCAGTCTCCTGGTGGTCAAGAAGATCGGGTGCCTGCCCGTCGTCGCGCAGGGTCAGCTGGTGGGCATCGTGACGGAGACCGACCTCCTCGCGGTGCTCGTCGAGCTCCTCGGGCTCCTGACGCAGTCGACGCGGCTCGACGTCGGCGTGGCGGGCGGCCCGGACGCCTACGAGCGCATCGTGGAGATCATCCGGGCCCACGACGGCCGCATCATCAGCGTCGGCGCCGTGCCCGGCTCCGAGGGCAAGACGGTGTTCAGCGTGCGCCTCCAGCCGTGCGACACGCGTCCCATCGTCGAGGCCCTGCGGACGGCCGGCTTCGAGGTGCTGTCGCACCGCCGGGGCCGGGCATGACCCGGCTCCGCCGCGGCCTCCTCTTCGTGCCCGGGCACCCGCCCGGAGCGCATCGCCAAGGCGGCGGCGATGGCGGTGGACGGCGTGCATCCTCGATCTCGGAGGATGCCGTCCCGCCGGCCCAGAAGGCCCAGGCCGCGCGAGTGGGTGGTCGCGGCCCTCCGCCGCGTCGACTTCGGCCACCGCGAGCGCATCGTGCGCATCAACGCCGCCGGGACGCCGGAGCACGCGGCCGACCTCGCCGCCGTGGTCCCGGTGGGCCTCGACGCGTTGCTGCTGCCCGAAGCTCGCCGAGGCCGCGGACGTGGCGCGCCTGGACGCGGAGGTCGCAGCGGCTCGAGCGGGCGAGCGGCCGGCCGCCCGGCGGCATCCGGTTCCACCTCCTGGTCGAGACCGTCGCCGCCGTCGTCGGCCTCGAGGCGCTGGCGCGCGCCGTGCCGCGGGCGGCGGCCCTCTTCTACGGGGCGGGGGACCTGTCGCGCGAGACGCGCGCGCGCGCTCGTGCCCGACCGATTGACCGAGCTCTACGCGATGAGCCGCATCGTGCTCGTGGCGCGCGCGACCGGCCTCGACGCGATCGACTCGCCCTGCTTCGACCTCGGCCAGCCGGAGCGGCTCGAGACGCCACACGCGCATCGGCGCCGACCTCGGCTTCGACGGGAAGGCCCTCATCCATCCGAGCCAGATCGAGGTGGCGAACCGCTGCTTCACGCCGTCTCCCGAGGCCGTCGCCGAGGCCCGACGGGTGCTCGCGGCCTACGAGGACGGCGGAGAGCGGCGGGCGCGGCGCCCTCGCCCTCGACGGGCAGTTCGTCGATGCGGTTCACGTCCACATGGCGCGCCAGACGCTGGCCGCGCGCGGAACTGGCCGCCGGAGGTGCCGCATGACGCGCCCGGCCCGGCGGCATCGCCGACGCTCGACGGACGCTCGGGCTCGCGCTGATGATCGGTGCTGGCTCGCCGACCGGGGACGCTGGCGCCGAGAGCTGGGGCGGGCTCACCCCCGGGGAGACGCTGCGGGGCGGCGTGGAAGCCTCTACGGCAAGCCGAGCCGCGAGCGGTCCCTGGTCGGAGGAAGGCCGCACGGTGGCCGAGTGGACCTACGCCGGCGACCGGCGCGCCGCGGGGGCTCGAGCGCATGGTGGTCAGCTACGGCCTGGCGTCCGGCTGCGCTTCAACCCCGACGTCGTGCGCTCGATCGTGCTGTACCCGAAGCCGCACGTCTTCTCGCTGCGCTCGATCTCGAGCGGCTGGGGGCCGCCTGACGCCGATCGGCACGGAGGAGGCGACGGGCCGCCCCTCGTTCCACTACCGCACCCGTGGGCTGCTCATCATCTTCGACAAGGCGGGGTCCTGGGCCGAGATGCTGCTATTCGGCCCCGCCAGTCGCCCCGGGGCGCCTGACGGCCGTCGAGCCGAGGCTCCTCGCCGCGGCGCCCGGCGGCATTCGACGGACGGCTCCATGTCAGCGGGGTCGCCGTTGTCCGGCCTGGACCCGGGTGTTAGGCTTGGTGGGCCATGCCGCCGGCCCTGGATCCCATCGAGACTCTGTGCGCGCTCGATCTGGGAGGCCGGGGCATCGGGCGGCTCGGTCGTTCCCGGCGCGATGGCCGCGGCCGCCCGCAGCCTGGCGCAGGCCCGGCGTGTCGTGCTGGTCACGGGGTTCGTCGCCCGGCCGACCTGGGCGGCCGAGACCGACGGGCCGTCCGGCACCGTGGTCCTCGGGCGCGCGCTGCGGCGGCTCGGGGCGCGCGTCGCCTACCTCGCCGATCCGCCGGTCGCTCCGCTCCTGGAAGCGTGTCTCCGGGCGCTCGGCGAGCCCCGCGAGCTGATCGCCGTGCCGGCCGAGCCGGCGGCCGCGCTCAGATGGCGCGAGGCGCGGGTCCGCGCCTTCGGCCCCACGCATCTCGTGGCGATCGAGCGGCCCGGGCGCGCGGTGGACGGCGGCTACTACAATGCCCGTGGGATGTCGGTGGCGACGGCGGACGCGCCGCTCGACGCGCTCTTCCTCCGTCGGCGGTCGGGCCTCACCACGATCGGGGTCGGCGACGGCGGTAACGAGATCGGGATGGGGCGGGTGCGGGCGCGGGTCGTGCGCGACATCCCGAACGGCGAGAAGATCGCCTCGGTGGTCCGGACCGACCATCTCATCGTCGGCGGGACCTCGAACTGGGGCGCCTGGGGTGTGGTGGCCCACCTCGCGCTGGGCCACCGGCCGCGCGGTGCTCCATACCCCGAAGGAAGAGGCGCGGCTGACCCGCGCGATGGTGCGCGCGGGGCGGTCGACGGATTGACCGGTGTCGCCCAGGCTTCGGTGGACAACCTGCCGCTGGGCCTGCACCAGGCACTGCTGGAGACGCTCAGGGGACTCATCGGACACATGAAGGCGCACCGTCGCCCGGTGGCGGTGGCACGGGAAGAGGAGACGGCGTGATGCGGGAGACGGTCAGCGAGCGATATCGAAAGGCTCTGCCGGGATCGTGGGCGCTGGGAGCGCGCTCGCCGGGTGATCCCGGGCGGCATCACGCACGATGGTCGCCATCTCACGCCGTTCCCGCTCTACATCGAGCGCGTGCCGCGGGCCCACGCAAATGGGACGTCGACGGCCGCGAGTACATCGACTACTGGATGGGGCACGGCGCCCTGTTCCTCGGGCACTCTCATCCGGCGCTGGTCGGAGGCGGTTCAGCGCCAGATCGCGCGCGGCACTCACTACGGCGCCTGCCACGAGCTGGAGGTGGAGTGGGCCGAGTGGATCACCCGGCTCATTCCCTCGGCCGAGCTGGTCCGCTTCACCATGTCCGGGACCGAGGCCACGCACCTGGCGCTTCGCCTGGCGCGCGCCTACACCGGGCGCCCGAAGGTCCTGAAGTTCACGGGACACTTCCACGGCTGGCACGACGGGTGTCTCGGCGGGCGTGAACCCGCCGTTCGATGTGCCGATGTCGGCCGGCATCCCGGGCGGAGTACTGGGCGAGGTCCTGCTCGCGCCGCCGAACGACATTGCCGCAGTCGAGCAGCTCCTGGCGAGCCGTAGCGACATCGGCGCCGTCATCACTCGAGCCGAGCGGCGGCCAGGCCGGCGTGTTCCCGATCGACCCCGGGTTCCTGAAGGACCTCCGGCAGCTGACCCAGGACCGCGGGACCGTTCTGATCTTCGACGAGGTCATTACCGGATTCCGGTACGCCCCGGGCGGCGCGCAGGAGTACTACGGTGTCACGCCCGACATGACGACGCTCGCGAAGATCGTGGCCGGCGGGCTTCCCGGCGCGGCCGTGTGCGGCCGACGCGACATCGTCAGGTTGATGGCCTTCGGCGACGACGCGGACTGGAACCGGTCGAAGCGCGTCGCCCAGAACGGAACCTACAACTCGAATCCGATCGTCGCGGCGCCGGGCATCGCGATGCTGTCGCAGATCGCCGACGGGAAACTACCACGAGCGGGCGAACGCGCTCGGCGCCGAGATGCGCGCGCGCGTTCAACGACGTCTTCCGGAAGGCGGGCGCGCCCATGGTCGCCTACGGCGACGTCGTCGATCGTCCACATCTCCCTCGATGGCCCGGCGCCCACTGCCCGGCAAGAGCGCCCCGAAGGCGAAGAATCCGGCGCTCGTCCACAAGTGGCGGTGCGCTCTGATCCTCCAGGGCGTCGACATGTCGCAGAACCACGGCTGGGTGTCCGCCGTCCACACTGACCGCGAGATCGAGGAGACCGTGCAGGCGGTTAGCGCGCGCCGTGGCCGATCTCCAGGCGGAAGGGCGGTCTAGACCCCGCCCTCGCCGTCGGGAGCGATGGGCCGACTCGGGCTCCGTCGAGCCCGCCGCGCGGTCGCCGCGTGGCCGGTGGTGGGCGGTGGCCCTGGCAGGGCTTGCGCGGTGGCAGCGTGGGCCCTGGCGGCGCCTGGGGTCCGGCGCGCGTCCGGCGGCCGGGCAGCCGGCTGCATCCTCCGGACGCGCCCGGCGCCGGCGCATCCCGGGCAGGCCGACCTACGCGCGAAGCACTGCGCCACCTGCCACGGTCCCACCGGGGCGCCGGACGGCCCGGGGCCGCAGCGCTGCCGATCAAGCCGCCGCCGCTCACGGACGGCCGGCTGCTGAACCCGCTCACCGATGACTTCCTCGCCACCGTCGTCCGCGACGGGGCGGCGGCCGTGGGCCTCGCGCCGCAGATGCCCGCGTTCGGCCGTCTCCTGACCGAGCGCGAGATCCGCGACGTCGTCGCCTACGTGCGGACGCTGGCGCAGCCGCCCTATCAGCCCCGGCTGGCGTCGCCCGGTCCAGCCCGATCGCGCCGGCGCCGGTCCAGCCGATCGAGTTCAGCCATGCCATCCACGCGGGCTCGTACGGGATCGACTGCCAGTACTGCCACGCCGATGCTCGCCGCGGTGTCTATGCCGGCCTGCCGTCCGTCGCGCGGTGCATGGGCTGCCACAAGATCGTGGCCGCTCAGGGCAATCCCGAGGTGCAGAAGGTCCACGAGTACTGGAACCGCAAGCAGGCCATCCCCTGGGTGCGCGTCCACAAGCTCGCGGGGTTCGCATACTTTCCCCACAAGCGGCACGTGCAGGTCGGGCTCGCGTGCCAGACCTGTCACGGCCCCGTCGAGACGATGCAGCGCCTCGCCCAGGTCGCGCCTCTCACGATGGGCTGGTGCGTTAGCTGCCACGCCGAGCGGCGGGGCCCGCTTGACTGCGTGGTCTGTCACCACTAGGGTCGCCGCGACCTCGATTCGGCGAGCAGGTTCTACCGGCACGAGCCGGCAGCTCGTCCCCGCTGCGCGTTCTCGATCCGGCGGTCCCCGTGTGTCTCGGAGAGTGAGAGCGTCCAGGCTCCGAATCTGTGCGGGACTTCGACCGCTCGCTCCATCATCTGGTCCGGCGGAGCATCTGCTCCGGTTAGGCACCCATCGGGCGCCGGCGGAGCCTGGGGCGCCGGTCCCGGTCTCTCTCGAGGTCTGGGCGGCGCGCGGGCTTGCTGGCTGAAGGGCTCGTCAGGTGTGAGGCGGTTTGGCGGTCAGGTTGACACGCTCTCCTGCCACACTACGGCACCTCGGTTGACGTGGTTCGTCACCGGCCGAGGTGGGCCGCCGACGAGGGCGTGACCACTTTTGGCCGGCTGCGAGGAGGTCTGCCGCAATCATGGGCACCTGTATGGGGAAATTGGCCAGGGTATCCCCGCGGTCCTGGTGGCACAGGCATTGCTCAGGTCCCCTTCCGGCGAGGTTGAGCATGGTAAGTCAAGGCTTCCGGTGTCGGATGACGGGCGGGCGAAGGATTTTGCGCCAGCAGGCGGGCGTGACCCTGACCGAGCTGGTGGTGGTGGCGTCCATCATCATCATCCTCGCGGCCTCGAGCCTGCCCTCCTCGGTCTCGATCATGCCGGATCTCAAGACCCGGGGTGCGGCCGAGCAGGTCGTGGAGATCGCTCCGGGCCGCCCGGCAGAATGCCATCGGGACGACCGCGACCTACCGTGTGATCTTCACAACGACGAACCTCCAGACCATCTGCACCGACGGGACGCCGGCCGGCAACTCGTGTCCGACCAACCGGCCGCCGGACGTCTCGGAGGCGGTCATCGGGGCGCGACGATCGCCGCGACGCCCGGCGAGATGCGGTTCGACGCGAAGGGCTCGACGACGACCGGGGCTGGTTTCGTGACAGTGACCTATCCGAGCGGCAATGACCTGGCGGGTCGAGGTGAACACTCCGGGCCGCGTGCGCTCGTGCACGGGAACGGCGGCCTCGTCCATGACTCTCCGGCGACAGGCAGGCGTCTCGCTCGTCGAGCTGATGGTGGCGCTCCTGCTCCTGGGTGTCGCGCTCATGGGCCTGGCGGCGGCCTTCGCGCCCGGCCGCATGGCGATCCAGGGGGCGACCAGGCGACCACGGCGACCTTCCTGGCCCGCCAGGTGCTCGAGGACATGCGCAACCGCGCGTACGACCTCGACACGGACGAGCTGGTCAACGGGACGACCTTCCCCTCGGCGTCGGGCTACGGCAGCATCACGGGCTACCCGAACTTCCGGCGGACGATCACCATCACGCCGGACTCGCCCGAGACCGCCACGAAGACCGTCGACGTCGCGGTGATCTACAAGAACAGCTCCGGGGTGGAGCAGGCCGTCACGCTCACCATGATCTTCACCCGAGGAAGCTAGAGGCGGCGATGCTTAGGCACGGCAGGGGCGAGAGTCCGGCACGACGATCGTCGAGATCGTGGTGGGGCTGGCGGTGGGCACCCTCCTGGTCGCCGGAATTCTCGTCCTCATCGAGCAGGCCCAGAAGACCTACTTTCACAGCTCGGAGGTGACCGACCTCCAGCAAAACGTGCGGGTGGCCATGGACCGCATGGTGCACATCATCCAGGCGGCCGGGGTCAACCCTGTGAACAAGACGTGGGGGAGCGACACCCAACAAGGTCGGGTTCACCGCGTTCCGGGAAGCGGGCCGGAACTGCATTCGCCTCTACGCCGATCTCCAACGGGGACGGCAACGTGCAGAGTAACGACGAGAACGTGTTCTTCTTCTGGCCGACGACGCCGGCGACCGGCGCGCTGCCCGCGAGACACGGGGACCCTGGGGGCAGCCCGATGCGGGCCAGGTGTGGGTCGCCGTCTCCACCGGCGCCGAGGAGCTGGCGCGCGACATCGTGGCCAACCCCGGTGGCACCGATATGTTCCAGTACTTCACGGGTCCGGACGACGTTTCGCCCAACACGCAGCTGACTCCCCGCGTTGTCGACGACGAACTGCGCGAGCCTCTCGGACGCCAACCGCGAACGGGTCCGGCGGGTGGTGATCACCATGACCGGTCGCGCAACGATCGGGAGCGAGGTCGTGACCAAGACCATTACGTCCGATGCGCGTGCGCGCAACGTGCCTTGAAGGAGGAATCCGCGATGCCCAGCTCCATAGCCCGACTCACAGCTCCGGCCCGGAACCAGCGCGGCGTGGCGCTGTTCGCGGCGATCGCGGGCATGGTGCTGCTCAGCACGATGATCGCGGCGCTCGTCATCCTCGCGCGGAACGAGGGCCTGATCGCCCAGCTCACCAAGGACGAGGCGCAGGCGGCGTACGCCGCCGAGGCCGGGGCGAACTGGGGCCGGCGGCTCCTCCAGCAGCGGCTGAACGTGGATCTCCCGGCCGCCGTCTCGGCGGCGGGACGGGCGGCCATGCGCACGGCGCTGGTCTCGACCTACAACAGCTGCAACGGCGGGGCCCAGTTCATCCAGGACTACGCGGTCCCCGCGAGCGGCCCGACGTTCACGTCGTGCTCCGGGGCTGCGCGGAGCCGAACTGCAGCGCGGTGGGGACCATCGCCGATGCCCAGCAGACGGTCATGACGATCACCTGCCCGGGGACGGCCGGGTGCCCCACAAACCTGTCCTTCACGACGCGCGTGATCGTAGGCACGCATCCGACCATCCCGCCCGCGATCACGAACGGGGCCTCGGCGCCGTCTTCACCTATGTGTGGCGCATCGAGTCGAGCGGGACCGCGGGGCGCGCCCGGCAGCAGTGGGTGATCCACGACTCCTCGGTGCCCTCGAACACGGTGGGCTCCTTCAAGATCGCGCTCAACGCGGAGTTCGTGAAGTACGCGCACTTCATCGACCAGTTCCAGGACGCGGGCTCCGGCGACCCGTGGATGAGCTATCGCCACACGTACACCGGGCCGGTCCACACGAACACGCGCTTCAGTATCCTGCGCGACATCAACACCCCGGGGAACGAGGGGCCGGTCCTGCGCAGTGAAGCGACCCAGACCATGACGACGACCCGCTTCAACAATGCGGGGAGCGCGCAGAACCTCAGCCGCGACAGCTCGTCGCGCGACTGGCCGCCTCGGGCCGGACCCCGGCATCCTGTGCAAGTCGGTGGACTGCTCCGGCTTCACGCGCGGCTTCGACTTCGACCCGACCACCGCCGCGATCGACCCAATTCCGTTCCCGGGCGGGAACAACCCTGCGGACCGCCTTGCCCAGGCCTGCCTGGCGCGGTGCCGTGGCGTCAGCCGCGTGTGTCGGCGGGGCGAACTTCTCGAGCCTGCCCGCACTCTGCGAGCACGGCGCACCCGGTCATCGTGTCGAATATCTGCGCCGCGACGGGCGCCCTGACCGGCGGCATCTTCGTCACGGGCGACGTGCGTGAGCCTGCTGCTCGCCCACACGAACAACGGACAGACGATCGTCATCTACACGGCGGTGGACAAGCGGACGATCATCGAGGAAGGCCAGCCGCTGGTGGGACAGACGCGAGTTCGGCGGCAGTGCCCCTGAAGGGCGTCGGGCAGCAAACTGCCGCCGGCACGTGCAGCGGGAGCGGGACGCAGTGGTGGGACGACACGGGAGTCGTGGCGGCCCTGCGCGACCAGACGTTCACCGGCGTGTTCAGCCCCGACATGGCCACGGACCGGGGCCTGATCCTTCGTCACCGGGAACATCGGCACGACGAGGGACGGCCGGCACCGCGAGCACGCTCCACGAGGCGCCGCCGCGGCATCTTTGTGACCCCCGCGACCGGCGCCGGCAGCAACACCAACGGCGGGATCGACCTGACCCGCTGTACGCGGTCTACCAGAGACACGGTGACCCTGACGCGCGGCATGCGCCTGACGGTGGCCGCCGACGGGAACATCTTCATCGCCGGTGCGTTGAACTACCGGGTGGAGCCGCGGGTGCGGACCTCTTCTTCAGCGATCCGATCCCCGGTGACGCGAGCGGCACGAGCGCCGACGACCAGCTGGATGTCCAGAACGTGCTCGGCGTCGTGTCGTGGGGCTCAATGGAACGGGCCTTGGCCTCACGACAAGGCGGCGTCCGACTGTCAGCCGCCCTCAACGGCGACCTCCAGACGCACGCCATGGTGTTCGTCGCGAACTCGGCCGCCTGGGCCGAGCCGAGCGGGCAGTTCAGCTTCGACGACCCGAACGGCACCTACCGAGGCATCTCGACAGTCGTGGGCGGCGTCGTTCAGAAGACCATGGGGACCTTCGGCCAGCCGTCGTCTAACACCGGCTACGCGCGGGACTGGGTCTACGACGAGCGCTTCCGCTATCGCGCGCTGTCGCCGCCGGCCTTCCCCGGCTTCCCGAACTTCACCGCCGCCCGGCGCTCGGCATCGACAGCTACAGCTGGCGCCTGGGCATCTTCCAGTAAACCGGCCAGGGTGGTGGCGTAGCGTGCTGCGCTGGGTCAATCTCGCGCTGGCGGTGGTCCTGGCGACCCTGCTGGTGATGGAGCTCACCCGGTCCCGGGAGCCCGGCGCCCCCGCCCGGCCTGACCGTCGGCCAAGCCCCGCCCGTGGTCGCCGAGGAGCGACCGGGCCGCCGGTCACGCCGCATGGAGCGGCAGATGGCCATGGAGGAAGCGCGGCGCCGACAACGCGAGCGGCCGCCCGGGGCTGGGGGCCGCCGCAGCTCGACCTCAGCGGCAAGCCCATCATGGACTGAGCGCGGCGAGGGCATCGCCGCCACCGGCGGCCGCCGCGTCGCCGGGTCCCGTCAGCCCGCTCCAGCCTCCGCTCTCCGATCGAGGACGACCTCGCCCGCGATGAGCGTCAGGACGGGCGCGATCGACGCGATCTCCATCTCCGGGACACTCGAAGACATCGGCCGAGCAGACGACCAGATCGGCCCACTTGCCGGGCTCGAGCGTGCCGAGCACCGTCTCCTGGTGCGCGGCGAACGCGTTCCAGAGGGTGAACGCCCGCACTGCCTCCGCCCGCGTCATCCGCTGCTCGGGCTGCCAGCCGGGATCCGGGCCGGCGCGCGGCCGGCGCGTGACGGCGGCGTGGATCCCGTGGAACGGGTTCGGGAGCTCGACGGGGAAGTCCGAGCCGCCCGCGATGACGGTCCCCGCCCGGAGCAGCGAGCGCCACGGGTAGGCGCCCGCCAGCCGCTCGACCCCCAGGCGCGCGTCGGCCCAGGGCATGTCCGAGGTGCAGTGGGTCGGCTGCATGCTCGGAAGCACGCCCAGGGCGCGGAAGCGCGGGATGTCCGTCTCGGCCAGGATCTGGGCGTGCTCCACCTCGATGGCGCGGGTCCGTTCCGGGGATGGCCGCCACGCGGCCGCCGCCGGCGCGCGGGCGGCCCGGAGCACGGATTCGAGTGCGTCGAGGACGAGCGTGTTTGCGCGGTCTCCGATGGCGTGGACGCAGACCTGAAAGCCGCGCAGAGCGGCGGCCCGGGCCCGCGCCTCGAGCTCGTCGAACGGGAGCAGGAGGAGCCCGCGGTTGTCCGGGTCGTCGCAGTACGGTGCGTGAAGCGCCGCCCCGCGGGAGCCGAGCGCGCCGTCGGCCATCAGCTTCACCGCGCCCACGCGCACCCGGTCGTCGGGGCCGCCGGCCGGGCCTTCGTCGAGCGCCGCCTGCCAGGCTGCGGCATCGGCGCCCCGGAGCGCGACGTGGTTCCGGAACGGAAACGCGCTGGCGGCTTCGAGCCGGCGGTAGGCCACGAGCGCGTCGAGGTCGGCCCCCATCTCGTGCACCCCGGTGAGCCCGACGGCGAGACAGTCGGCCACGGCCGCCTTGATGGACGCCTCCTGCTGGGCCGGCGCGGTTCGAGGCTCGACGCGCCGGATGAGCTCCTGGGCGGTGTCCACCAGCACGCCGGTGGGCTCCCCCGCGGCGTCGCGCTCGAGCCGGCCTCCCGGCGGGTCCGGCGTGCGCCGATCGATGCCGGCGAGCCGGAGCGCCGCCGAGTTCGCCCAGATGGCGTGGCCGTCCACGCGGACCAGGGCGACCGGATGACCGGGGGCCGCGCGATCGAGTGAAGCCCGAGTCGGGAAGCGGGCGCCCGGCCAGCGGTTCTGATCCCATCCCCGGCCCGCGATCCACTCACCGGCCGGCGCCGTCGACGCTCGCGCGGCCACGCGCTCGGCACAGTCCGCCTCCGACGCGAGCCCGGCGACATCGAGCGTCAAGCGAAGCCGCGCGAGGTACATGAGGTGCCCGTGGGCGTCCACCAGCCCGGGCAGCACGGCCCGCCCGCCGAGGTCGATCTCAGGCTCCCCGGCCGGGGCGTTGAGATCCCGCCGCCGGCCGGCGAAAACGACGCGGCCGGCTCGCACGACCAGCGTGTCGACGACGCGGTCGTGGGCGTCGAGGGTGTAGATGCGTCCGTTGGAGAGGATCATCGTCGCGGCCTACGCGATCTCCACCCGCGACGGCGTCGGCCGGCGCGCTGCGCGCCCGAGAATCGGCCAGACCGCGAGCCAGATGTAGAGCAGTATGCCGAGCAGGCGGCCCGCGCCGCTCGCGCCGAAGATGACCTGGAACCCGAACGTATCGGCGAGCCAGCCGCCGAGCAGCGGGCCTCGCGACGGCACTCGTGAACACGACTGTCTGGTAGAGCGCCACGGCCTGGGCCCGGTGCGATCCGGGCGTGACCTCGAGGAGGAGCGCGAAGTTGGCCAGGTTGTAGCCGGCCCAGACGAGTCCCGCATAGGCCTCGAGCACGCCGACCTGCCAGGGCGCGGTGACCCAGATCCAGGCCGTCGGGATGATCGGGATCAGGAGGCCGGTCGAGCGCCTGGGTCTTGAGCGCTCCCATGCGGTCCATGACCCGGACGAAGAGGCCGCTGCCGATGAGCCCGAAGAGCGTGTTGACGCCGGCGAGGAGCCCGACCGTTCCGGCGCCCGCGCCGAGGTGCCGGACCAGGTAGACGTTGAAGAAGGGCGCGGCCACCTGGAGGGCCAGGTTCCAGACGAAGCCGCTCACGACCAGGCCGAGGAAGGCCCGGTTGCCGGCGACCGCGCTCCAGAGCCCCGGCGTCGTGCCGGCGGCCGTGCGCCCGGTGGGCCCGGTGCGGCTCCGGGATGAGCACGAAGCACACCGTGCCGGCCAGGCCGGCGAGAAAGGCGAGGGCGAACACCGCCTGATAGCCGAGATACGGGCTGCCCGAGCCAGCCGTTGCCCTCCTTGATGAGCCAGCCGGCCAGCGGCGCCACCAGCAGCGCCGCCAGCATGATCATGAGGTTGCGGTTTCCGAAGTACTGGGCGCGAAGGCGCGGCGGGACCAGGTCCCCGACGAGCACGGTCCACGCCGGGTTTCCGAAGTTCGACATGAAGGACCGGATGCCGTTCAGAGCGATGATGAGCCCGATGGCGGCGCCGGGCGGCGGCGTCAGCCACGGCACCAGCGCGAGGGCGAGGAGCGCGACGCGCGCGAAGCCGCCGACGGTCCATGTGACGAGGGGCTTCCGGTACCGGGCAGCGCGGCGGCGCGCGCGCCGGGGAACAGGGAGACCGCGCCGAGGAGGTTCTGGACCGCGGCCAGCAGTCCCAGCTGGCTCGTGCTGGCGCCGTACGCCAGCGCGTAGAGGACGATGAATCCGAGGTAGAGGTTGTCGCTGACCGTGGTGAAGAGGCCGTCGAGCCACGACCAGCGGATCCCCGCCAGCCGCCGGGGCGTCAGCGTCTCGTCGCCGTCGGCGCTCGGCGGCCCGGGATGCTTGAGCGCCTCCCAGTTGAGCCGATGCGGGCGAAGGTGGTCGAGCCGGCTCACCCGCCGCTGCTCGATGTGCTGATGCCAGCGACTCGGCGCGATCAGCGTCTCGCGCGGGATGATGAATCGATCGAACCAGGCCAGCCGCGATTGCCCGCGGGCGCGGAGACTCATCGCGCCATGGTGATCGCTCGGCCGGAGCGGCGCAAGGGCTAGACTGGACCTCGTGGCGGGCGCAGGCCGACCGGCCGGACGGAGGCGAGCGTGGCGGCGCCTCGCCGTCGTCGGGCTCCTGCTCCTCGGCGTCTGGCTCGCCTACGAGGCCTGGACGTGGCCGAGCGTGCGCGCCCTCGCGACGCGCCCGCCCCGGAGCACGGCGTTCATCGAGCGCTATCGAGCGGACCAGCGCGCGGCCGGGCGGGACGATCGCGTGCAGTGGATCTGGGTGGCCTACCCCGCCATCTCGACCGACATCAAGCGCGCCGTCCTGGTCGCCGAGGACATCCGGCTTCTTCGCTCACGGAGGGTTCGACCTCGACGAGGTGGAGGACGCATTCGAGCGCGCCGTCGAGCGGAAGGCGCTGCCCGGGGCGCCTCCACCATCACCCAGCAGCTCGCGAAGAACCTCTGGCTGACGCCCTCCCGGAGCCCCTCCGCAAGGTGCGGGAAGCGATCCTCGCGTGGCAGATCGAGCAGCACGCTCACGAAGCGCCGCATCCTCGAGCTCTACCTGAACGTCGCGGAGTTCGGGCCGGGTTGCTACGGGGTCGAGGCGGCGGCGCGGCGGTACTTCGGCAAGTCCGCGGCGGACGTGGGCTCGGCGGAAGCGGCGCAGCTCGCGGCCAGCCTGCCGAACCCGCGGCTCTGGCACCCGGGCTCGACGAGCCGCGCCTATCAGTCCTATGTCACGCGGATCGCCCGGCGCGTGGAGCGCGCCGACTGGCTCGGGCGGCTGCTCTGACGATCAGCGGCTGATGCCGAGGATCGGCCGGGTCGGACCTCCAGCGCCCGGACGACGGCGGCGAGCACCTCGTCCGGCGTGTCCGGCCAGACCGGCCCGGCAGGGCCGACGACGAGCCCGCGTCCCGCCGCGGCGGCGAGGGCGGCCTGGGCCGCCTGCACCGCCGTCGCCGGGGGCTCGTCGCGGAGCGCCTGGGCGTCGAGCCCGCCGAGCGCGGCGCCCGGAGCCGGGCGTGCCCGTCGGCGAGTGCCGGCATGTCGGGACCTGCCGCCCAGCCGATCGACGTCGGCGGGCCAGTCGGCCCACCCGCGCGAAGGGCACCAGCCCGGCGACGTCGCACCACGCACAGCGCGGACCGGGCGGCGAGGGCGGTCAGGACTGCGCTGGTCGTGGGGCTCGAGCATCTCGGCGTAGGTTGACGGGCCGAGCGCCGGCTCGGCGGGGACGTGGACCGTGTAGAGGACGCCCGCCAGGCCTTCCGCGAGGCAGAGCTCGGCGAAGCGGATCTGCGTCTCGGCGAGCGCTCCGAGGGCGTCGCCGACGAGCCCCGGCCACTCCCGCAGATGGGCGGCCAGCCGGCCCCCGCCCAGCCGGGCCGCCACGGTCGAGGGCGCGGGCAGCGTCACGAGCACGGGGGCGTCCCCGATGCGGCGATCGAACCCAACGCGGACCAGCGTCTCCACCACCTCCGCGTAGCCTGGCGCCGCCGCCGGATCCAGCGGCCGCATGGTCCCCAGTCCTCGGGCCGGGCGACGGCGCAGCGAGCGCAGGGCCGGCGGCCGTCCGCCCCGGGCGTGTCCGCCTCGACGCATCCCCAGGCCTGGGCCGCGTAGCCCGCCGGCGGCGCCACGACCAGGAGGTCCGAGCCGTACCGGTCGTGGAAGCGAAGGATGGCCTGGGCCAGGGCGGCCGGCGAGCGATCCGCGGTCGGGAAGTGGCGCCAGAAGGCGTAGGGGGCCGGTCCACGGCCTCCCGCCGGGCCGCGGCGCGCACACGGTCTGAGGCGGCTCATGGGCGGCATCGGCCGCGGATGCTAGCACGGGTCGACCTTGACCGGGAGTTGGCGTATGCTTCTCGGTCGGAAGTTCGGTCCCATCTATCCACATCACGCCATGAGGCGGGAGGGTGTCCTGACATGACACGGTTCAGTGTGCGGTGGGCAGTTCCGATGCTTGCGGGCGTGGCCTTGCTGGTCGCCGGCTGCGATTCGCCGCCGGAGGCCGAGAAGAAGGCCGCCGACGCGGCGATCGCTGCGGCCAAGTCGGCGGAGGCGGACAAGTACGCCGGCCCCGCCTACAAGGCGGTGACCGATCTGCAGCGGCAGGCGGACAGCTTCATGAGCGAGAAGAAGTACAAGGAGGCGAAGACGGCGTACGAGCGCGCCAAGGGCCTGGGTGACGACGCGGCCAAGGCCGCCGTGGCGCGGCAAGACCGCGATGAAGGCCGAGGTCGAGAAGGGCATCGCCGCCGCCGAGGCCGCCTGGACGGGTATCGAGAAGCAGGCGCAGGCCGCCGCGAAGAAGATGAAGCCGGACGTGAAGAAGGCCTGGGAAGCGGACGAGAAGGCCACGAAGGACGCGCTCGCGGCGGCGAAGACCGCGCTGGCGAACTCGCCTGCCGAGGCCAAGGACAAGCTCGCGACCGTCCTGGCGTCGATCGAGAAGTGGTCGAAGGATCTCGCAGCGCGGCCATGCCGGAGCCGCCGCCGGCCGCGAAGGCACCCGCGCCCGCGAAGAAGAAGTAGGCGCGTCACTCGCGGCCGGCTGGCCTCCGTTCGGAGGCCGGCCGGCCGCGACGCTGCTCCCCGGCGCCCGCTCGGATCAGTCCACGACGCGCTCCACCACGAGCGACACCTCGTCCTCGAGCGCGCGGCCGCGGTTGGCCGGGCGCACCGTCCAGCCGGGATGGGTCCGGATCGCGCGCACGGCCGCGTCGCACCATCTGGGGCAGGATGCGGTCCTGGAACTCCCGCAGCCACACGTAGCCGTCCAGCTCCCCGTCGTAGCCTTCCTCGAACGTGCAGCGAAGATCGAGTCTCAGCGTGAAGTCCCGCTCCTCGACGAAGCGCATCTGGGCTCCTTCAAGAGGTGCGACAGGCCGGCGCCCCGGGGCGCCGCTCAGGAATTGCCGGCGGCATGGGGCGTGAGGACGCCGAGCGCGACCCTGTGGAAGGGCGTGTCGATCCCGGCCGCCTGCCCGAGTCGCGCGACGGCCCCCGCCAGCCAGGCGATCTCCAGCCGGCGCCCCTGCTCCAGATCGACGGCCAGGGAGGCGCGCCAGGTCGCCGGCATGCCGCGGACGAACGCGAGCGTGCGCTGGACGTCCTCCTCGCCGAGTGCGACGCCCTGCGCGCCGGCCACGGCGACCACCTCGCGCATGCCCTCCTCGGCCAGGCGCCAGGTTTCGGGGTGCGCGTGGATGCGCGCGAGCGGCACCCGCGTCATCGCGCTGAGGGCCGCCATCGGGGCCAGGACCAGGAACTTGCGCCAGATCTCGAGGCGGATGTCGGGACTCGCCACGGTCTCGATCCCGGCGCGGTTGCCGAGCGCCACGAGGCGGGCGAGCCGCGCGCTCCTGCCGCCCATCGAGCTCGCCGACGGTGAGGCGATTCAGCGCGTTGTGGCGGATGACCCCTGGCGCCGTGATCTCGCCGTTGATCATGACGACGCCACCGATCACGTGCCGCACGCCGTAGAGGCGGGCGACGAGGTCGCCGGCATCGATTCCGTTCTGCAGGCACACGATGGCGGTCTCCGGGCCGACCATCGGCCCGATGGCCGCGGCCGCGGCCGCCACGTCGTAGAGCTTCGTCGCCAGGAGCACCGCGTCGACAGCGCCGACCGTGGCCGGCTCGTCGGTCGCCGCGGCGGGGGCGATCAGCAGGTCACCGAGAGGACTCTGGATCGAGAGCCCGCGAGGCGCGGATCGCCGCGAGGTGCGGGCCGCGCGCGAGGAACGTCACCTCGGCGCCGGCCGCCGATAGCCGCGCCCCGAGGTAGCCGCCGATGGCGCCGGAGCCCATCATCGCAATCTTCATCGCCGATCTCTCCTGAACCCTCGTGGCGCGGTCGCGCCTCGCCGACGATCCGGGTCGACGTGGCGCAACCGTCCGGACGGGCCGGCGATCTTCAGGAATGCGGTCGGAGTTGCCGGGCGAGCTTCGTCACTTGGTTGAGCCCGACCTCGGCGAGGTAGAGGTTCCCTCGCGAGTCACCCCAGACCCCGTGGGCGCCCACGTTGACCGGCCGGCCGCGGGCCGGGAGTCGCCCGTCCGGGGCGTACATGCTGAGGCGGGGAATCTGGTCGGTGACGTAGACGGTGCCGGCCGCGTCGACATAGATGTCCATGGGATGGTAGAGGTCCGGCCACTCGCCGTAGTAGTCGCCCTCCGGGCTGAACAGCTGGACCCGGTTGTTCTCCCGATCGGCCACGAGGACGCGGTCCTGCGCGTCGACCCAGATGCCGTGGGGCGTCGTGAACTCCCCGCGCCCGGCGCCCGGCGAGCCCCACGAGCCCAGGTGCCGGCCCTCGGCCGAGAAGCGGTGCACCGACGAGTTGCCGTACCCGTCGGCGACGTAGATCTCTCCACCCGGCGACACGGCCACGTCGGCGGGGTGGTTGAACGGCGCCTGGAGCGAGGGCCGTCCGCGCCGCCCCAGCGTCAGCACCATGCGGCCTTCCGCGCGTGACCTTCAGGACTTCGTGCTCGTCCCGATTGCACAGGTAGAGGTGGTCGTCCGCGCCGATGAAGATGCCGTGCGCGTCGCGCAGCCGCTGGCTGCCCCATCCGTCAGGAAGTTTCCGTCACCGTCGAAGACGAGGACCGGCGGATCCTGCCGCTGGTAGAAGTAGACGCGGTCCTTCGAGTCCACCGCCACGTGGCTCACGAGCCCGAGGCGCCAGTCCGCCGGGAGTGTGCCCCAGGGGCGGATGACGTCGTACACGAAGTTGCCGGTGCCCACCACGAGACCTGGCGCCTGATCGCTCGGCACGCAATCGCCTCCCAGGGCCGGCACTCGCTCGGGGCGGCCGGCCACCGCCGGAGTATAGGGCACCGGCCGCGCCCCTCGTCGACCCAGGGCCGGCGGCCACGCTGGGCAGCTCCACCGGAGCGGGTTGCCGGCGCCGACGGCGGGCTGTGGCAGCTTCCCCCGCGCAGCTGCGGCCAAGCAGCGGCGTGGATCTCCACGTGCCGGCGGCGCAAGCGAGAGTCGTCATGCTGATCTTTCGGCAAACGTCTCGGCGGGCGACGCGCGTGAGATCCACTCCATCTATTGCCGCCGTCATGGCCGTTGTCATTTCCCATCGGCCCGTAGCCGATGAGCCTCGACCCCGAGCGAGGGTTCTCAGGGAATCGGGAGGCGAGATGTGCGGGGCATGGCTGCGAGCAATGCTCCGAGCGGTCGTCGGCCCGCTCCAGGCGCTTCTCATCCGGACGGGCACCCTCATGCACGGGACGTGGACGCGCGTGGCCGCGGGATCACCGCGGAGGAACCTACACAAATGGCGCCGGCCCCGTCGGCGGCACCATTGCCCGCCACCGGGCGGCTCGGATCAGGCACTGTCTGCGTCCAAGACACAGCGTGTATGAATGTCACTTTTTCTCAGTAATTCTTACCTGTTCACTGTTACCACGTAGCAGTTGGTGTGCCGCCTAACCCACCATTAGATATGGTGTTCCCCCGAATGGGCGGTGACGGGTCCCGCCTGGCACCGCCCTTGTACATCGTCGCGCGCCGTCGATTGGCGAAAAGGCGGCAGCGACCTAGACCTCTTCCGAAAACCGCAAACCCGTCGTGAGGCGGGGGCGCAAGCCACGAGTCAGGCGCTCTCCGGAACGCCTGACAGTCAGGTTGCCGTGAAGAGGGGAGCCCAGCTCCTCCGCACCCAGAAGGAGCAGGGCATGGCTCTACGCGTTTCGCGGGCAGGATTGTCCGCCCACCTCACCGGCACGGCGCTCGCGCTGGCTCTTCTCGCCTGGGTTCTGCCCGGGTCTCCCGCCCTCCCGTCCGCCGACGCGGACGTGGCCGTGACCGCGAAGCGCGCAGTCGATCATCGCGCGGGTGCCGACGCCGACGGGAAGCGGCGCGAGCCTGGCGGTGATCCGCGACGAGGACCGCCCGGCGGCGGGGACGTGGGACCCGCGGCGGCAGTGACGACAGCTGGGACGGGGCGAACGCGGCGGCGGAGGGGACTGGGCCAAGTACGCGTTCGGGAGCCCGCACGACGTTCACGCGAGTGGTGTTCCAGGAGGAATGCACTTCTGGGACGGCGGGTGGTTCAAGACGCTGACGGTGCAGGTGCGGCAGAGCGGGCAGTGGATCGGCGTGGGGGAACCTGGCGACGACCCCGGCGTACGGGGGCAACAACGGGATGGGCTTCCAGACGTACACGCTCCAGTTCAATCCCGATCCAGGGGGACGGCATCCGGATCTACGGCGCCCCGGGCGGGAGCGCCGCCTTCATCTCCGTCGGCGAGCTCGGATGGTCACGTGGCCGAGGCCACCTCGGGAAGCACCACCTCGGCGGCGACGACGGACGCCTCGGTGACCGCGCAGGCGCAGTCGATCATCGCGCGGGTGCCGACGCCGACGGGAAGCGGCGGGAGCCTGGCGGTGATCCGCGACGGGGACCGCCCGGCGGTGGGGACGTGGGATGCCGCGGCGGCAGTACGACAGCTGGGACGGGGCGAACGCGGCGGCGGACGACTGGGTCGGGTACACGCTTCGGGAGCCCGCGACGTTCACGCGGAGTGGTGTTCCAGGAGGGAATGCACTTCTGGGGACGGCGGGTGGTTCTACGCTGACGGTGCAGGTGCGGCAGAGCGGGGCAGTGGATCGGCGTGGGAACCTGGTGACGACCCCGGCGTACGGGGGCAACAACGGGTGAGCTTCCAGACGTACGCGCTCCAGTTCAATCCGATCAGGGGGACGGCATCCGGATCTACGGCGCCCCGGGTGGGAGCGCCGCCTTCGTTCCGTCGGTGAGGCTCGACGTGTACGCGGCCGCCTCGTCGGGAGGCGGCGGGACGAGCCCAAGCCGGACCTGACCGTGGCCTCCTTGACCGTGAGCCCCGCCAGCCTCGCCGGGCGGCACCCTCAACGTCACCTTCACCGTGAGCAACGCGGGCACGGCCTTGGCCGGAGGCTCCCTCGGCGAGATCTACCTCGCCACCAGCCCACGGCGAGCCTGTCCGCGAGCAGCACGAGCCTCAAGACCGTCTCGGTGCCGTCCCTCGCGGCCGGCGCGTCCACCGTGGTGGCGACGACCGCGACCCTGCCGGCGGCCGCGGCCGGCTCTACTACATCATCGTCGCGGCGGATCCCGGGGGCGCGATCGCCGAAGACCATCGAGACCAACAACAGCACGACCGCCAGCGTCTCGGTGGCGGCGGCGGCTGACCGGAGGCGTCACCGTGTGGGTGACGGATCCACTCACGCGGGTCCAGCCCACCGACGCGCCGGGCACGGCCCGGTCGGCCGCAATCAGGCGGCGCGGAACGAGTACGAGGCCTTCCAGTTGGTCGTCGCGCGCCCTCCGGCAGCGCCCTCAGCAACGTCAACGTCGTCGCGTCCGATCTGGTCGGGCCCGCTACCATCGGCCGGGCCAACGTCACGCTGTATCGCGCGCACTATGTGACGGTCACCCAGTCGTCGCCGCAGTCGCCGTATCCGCCCGGGTCCTACGCCGACGCCCTCATTCCGTTCACGCATCCGGAGACCGGCCCGGACTCTCGGGCCGGTTCCCGGCCGCGCCGTTCCGGTGAGCGCCGGGCGGAACCAACCCGTCTGGGTCGACGTCTTCGTGCCGGCCAGCGCGCCCGCGGGCACCTATACCGGGACCGTGACGGTAACGGCGAGTGGCGTCAGTCGACCGTCATCCCCGTGACCCTCACCGTCTGGAACTTCACGCTTCCGGTGGCGTCCTCGATGAAGTCGACGTTCGGCGATTCTGGGAGTTCTGGCGGCCCTTCGGTCTCGCCGAGCGCGCCCGAGGCGAGGCGATATCAGTGGCGCTTCGCCAAGACGGCCCTTGCGCACCGGGTCACCGTGAGCCGTCCCGGTAAGACCCTCGGGTGGTTCACGCCCGACGGCACCGCCCTGCCCGCCGACGCCCGGATGCAGGAGTGGCTGGGCACGCCCGGGGCGACGACGTCGGAAGATCCCCGACATGTTCGCGGATCGGTCTCGCTGACCGGCCGAAGGCGATCCGTACCTGCGGACTCTCTACGACTACCTGGCGCCCCGGGGGTGGGCGAATCGCGTCTACGTCTACCCGCCCATCAACGACGAGCCCGCGCGGCGGAGGCCTACGAGAAGATCCGGAACTACGCCGCCATGGTGCACGAGGGCGAACACCGATCTGAAAGTGCTCGTCACCGAGCACCATTCGACGGACGCGGCCCAGATCGACGGCGCGGTGAACATCTGGGCCACGCACTTCCAAGGCTACAACGCGAGCACCGCGGCGGCGCGGCGGGCGGCCGGGGTCCAGCAGTGGGGCTACCAGGTCGACGCCTGGGGCGGCACCTACATGGGATGGATGATCGACTATCCGATCCTCAACTACCGTGTGCCCCTGTGGGCGAGCTGGGTCAACCGCGTCGACGGCCTGCTCTACTGGGCGATGACGTACTGGGCCGCGATCGCCGACCCCTGGACGGACACGGGGACCTACTCCTACAGCGGGATGATCACTGAACGGCGAGGGCTCACTCTTCTACCCGGGCAACGCCGTCGGCTACCAGGGGCCCATCGTGAGCGCCCGGCTCAAGGTGCTGCGGGACGGCATGGAGGATTACGAGTACCTGAAGCTCCTCGCCGGGTGTCGCCGGCACCTCGGTCTGCCGACAGCATGGCGCGCACCGTCGCCACGAGCTACAGCTCCTGGAACGGCAGCGCCGCCAACCTCCAGACGAACCGGAGGCGATCGCCCAGCGGATCCAGTCCGGCCAGTAAGGCTGGCGCCCGCGCCGCCACGTAGCTACAGCTCCTGGAATGGCAGCGCCGCCAACCTCCAGACGAACCGGGAGGCGGTCGCCCAGCGCATCCCGGCCGGCTCGTAAGGGCGGCGCCCGCTTCTGGAACGGGGCGCCGCCAGACTCCAGACGAACCGGGAGGCGGTCGCCCAGCGCATCCCGGCCGGCGTAGTAAGGGCGGCGCCCTACCGTGGAGAGGAACGCCAGCGGGCGCTCGCCAACTCCGCCAGAGAGCCAGCGGTCGCCCACCTGCATCCGTTGCCGGCCAGGCGGGGCGGCGCCCGCTTCTGGAACGGGGGCGCCGCCGACCTCCAGACGAACCGGGAGGCGGTCGCCCAGCGCATCCGGCCGGCCAGTAAGGCTGGCGCCCGCGCTGCCTCGCTCCCCACGCGTGCTTCGCCCCACCCTCCCCCGCTCGCGGGACCTCGCGGGCCGGATACCCGCCGGGGATTCCCTGCACGCCTCTGGAATTAGGGTTGACATGCTTAAATAATTAGGTAAACCTAATGCCCGCGTTCAACGGAGTCATTTCGACCGGCGATGGAGAGAGGAGCAGCCGTGGCGGCCCGTCCTGACTCGCGGGGGCATCCCAGGTTCTGGCGCACGCCCCGGCGCCGGCCGAAGGCGCCGCGCACGACTGCCGCTGCAGGTGCGGCAGCCTCCTTGCGCGGCTCCGGCCGGACGGCGTGGAGTTGAAGTGCCGCCGTTGCAAGAGGGTCGTCATGCTGAGCTTCGCCGGGCTCTCGGCGGGCGAGGTGCGCGAGATCCATTCCACCTGCTGATCCCTATGCCAAACATTCCACATCCCCAGCGGCCAGCGGCCGACGCGTCCCGCGCCCGAGCGACGGTTCCCATGGAACCGGGAGGCCGAGATGCGCAGGGCCTGGCTGTTGGCGATTCTCTTGGTGGGCCTCTCGTCGGGTCTGTCCCGGCCCAGGCGGGTTCCGACGACGCGCTCCTGAAGCTCCTCATCCGCAAGGGTATCCTCACGCAGGAGGACGTCGACGCGCTCAAGCGCGAGATGGCGGCGGAGGAAGCCGCGCAGAAGGCTGCCCCTCCGCCGTGCCCGCGATGCCGGCGACGACCGCTGCCCCGGCCGCGCCGGCGGCGCCTGGTCAGGCCCCTGTCACCGAGGCTCAGCTGAACGAAGCCGTCGGTCAGGTCTGGAACGAGATCCTGACGGAGATGGCCGAGAAGGACGAGGCGGCGATCTCGGTCTCAGTCACCCTCGAGGGTGAAGTGCGCTGGCGCCGGTACGGCAATCTCGGCGACCGGAACAGCGGGTCGACCTCCGAGCATCTTCCTCAGAGACGCCGAGGTCGACTTCGAGTTCAAGCCGACCGACTACATCACCGGGAAGCTGGTCCCTCAAGAGCGAGTACTTCGGGTCGGACACCACGGACGGCGGTGCCGAGGCCGACAGCGCGGTCGTCGTCGACGAAGCCACGATCACGTTCGAGCAGGAGGACGGGTTCCCCCTCTACGGCGTGATCGGCAAGCGGACGCAGACCTTCGGCGCCTTCTACGAGCGAGCACCTCGTGACGGACACGCCGTCCAAGGATGCCTACGAGGCGAATCAGGTGGGGGTGACCCTCGGCTACAAGAACAAGTCGCTCTGGGGCCTCGACGCGTCCGTCACGGCGTATCGACAAGAGGAGTTGATGGACCACTTCTTCGGGTCCACGCTCTTCGACAACACCACGATCGTGCGTGCGAGCTCGGTCGGGCTTGCCGACTCCCTCCGACAACATCCAGTCGTTCATCGGGGCGGTGAACATCACGCCGCTACCGGACCTCGCGCTCGGCGGCGGTATCTCGAGCGAGCCGGGCGCCGGCCGGCGGAACCACAGACGGCGGGGTTCTGGGGCAGCTACACGTGGGGACCGCTGGCCGCCGAGACGGAGTTCTACATCGCGCTGTCCCGCGAGGACTACGTGCGGCGCAGACGGAGACCACGGACCCCGCGACGGGCGAGACCACCACCACCCCGGTCCGTCTCCGACAAAGCTTCGAAGAGAAGCAGCTGACCTTCGGGCTCTACTACCGGCCGATCGAGAAGCTGGAGCTGGGCGTGCGCTGGCACCCGGTTCTGGGATGACGGTCTGGCGACGACGACCGGAGTGTGGTCCGTCCGCAACCGGATCAGCCTCGGGGCCGGCTGGGTCTTCTACGAAAAGGGCGACATCAGCGTCGGCGTGTCGGGCGAGTACCGGTACAGCGACCTCGAGCGAGGGGGCGCGGCGCGCCAGACGGCCGTTTCCGACCAGCACGAGCTGTTCGGCAAGGTGTCGGTGACGTACAAGTGAGCACCTGGCGGGACGTGAGGAGGAGTGTCATGAGACTCGTTCGAGGAGCCATCGTCGCGGGACTCGCGGCGACGTTCGTCCTAGTGCGCGGCGCGACGGCGCCGCGCAGACCGACCGGGCCGACGTCGTGAAGACGTACGCGGACATCGGCCAGGCGACCTACGAGGATGCGCTCGCCCGCGCGCGCTCTTGCTGAAGGCGGTGCGCGCGCTGGTGGACACGCCCAGCGAGGCGACCCTCCAGGCGGCGCGTGAGGCGTGGCTCTCGGCACGCGAGCCGTACATGCAGTCCGAGGTCTTCCGGTTCGGCAACGGCGTCGTGGACGAATGGGAGGGCAAGGTCAACGCCTGGCCGCTCGACGAGGGCCTGATCGACTACGTCGAGGGGCAGTACGGCGGCGAGTCGGACTCGAACCCGTACTACACGGCCAACGTGATCGCCAACAAGCGGCTCAAGGTCGGCTCGAAGACCCTGGACGCGTCCAACATCACCAAGAAGGTGCTCCGGGATCTCCACGAGATCGGCGGCGTCGAGGCCAACGTGGCCACCGGCTATCACGCCATCGAGTTCCTGCTGTGGGGACAGGATCTCAACGGGACGGGCCCGGGCGCGGGCAACCGGCCGTGGACGGACTACAGCCGCACGAGCTGCACGCACGGCAACTGCGACCGGCGTGGGCAGTACCTCATCGCGGCAAGCGAGCTGCTGGTCGAGGATCTCGCGTGGATCGCGCGGCAGTTCGCCCCGGCGGCAGCCGCGGAAGGACCTGACCAAGGGTCGGCCCGATGCGGGAATCACCGGAATCTTGACCGGTCTTGGCAGCCTCTCGTACGGGGAGCTCGCCGGGGAGCGCATGAAGCTTGGACTGATCCTCCACGACCCGGAGGAAGAGCACGACTGCTTCTCGGACAACACCCACAACTCGCACTACTACGACATCGTCGGCATGATCAACGTGTACAACGGCCGGTACGTGCGGAATCGACGGGCGGCAAGTCCAGGGATCCTCGCTCGCCGCGCTGGTGGGCGACGTCGCGCCCGATCTCCAGAAGGAGATGGCGGCGAAGCTCGAGACCACGCTGGCCGCGGCGCGGCGGCTCAAGGAACGGGCCGAGACGAAGGAGCGGTACGACCAGATGATCGGCCCCAACAATCCCGAAGGCAACGCGGTAGTGCAGGCGGTCATCGACGGTCTCGTCGACCAGACGAAGACGTTCCGAGCGGATCGTCGCCGCGCTCAAGCTCAAGTCGATCAAGTTCGAGGGCTCCGACAGCCTGGACAAGCCGGACGCGGTCCTGAAGGAACAGAAGAAGTAACCTAGGTTCGCGATGGAGCCGGCGCAGGGGCAGCACGGGCGGCGATCTGTGGCGTTCGCTCGTCGCCTGCCCAGCGCCCGGAGCCGCGGCCGGCGTGCTGGTAACCCTGGCCGCCGGTCTGTCGGTGCTGGCCGGCGCACTCGGCGCCCAGAGCCCCGAGGAGCCGGCGGACAAGCCGGTCGACCACGCGACCCTCCTCGCGCCGCCGACCGACTTCTCGGCGCCCGAGAGCGACGAAGAATCGCCGGGCGGCGCTGCGACCTCGCGCCACGCGGCGACCCGCAACGCATTCTCCCACTTCTCCGCGACGCTCACCTTCGCCCAGCAACTCGACTTCAAGGTGGGCGACGGGATCTTCCGGAAGCTGTGGGTGTCGGCTCCGTCCTCCACGACGTCGTCCGACGGCCTCGGCCCTCTACAACGCCCGCTCCTGCCAGAGCTGCCACCTGAAGGACGGGCGGGGCCATCCGGCCGAAGGGCGCTGGCCCGACGGCGACGGCACGTCGATGCTGTTCCGGGTGAGCGTGCCCCCGAGACCGACGCCGAGCGCCAGGCGATCGAGGAGGGCCGGCAGGCGGTCGTGCCCGAGCCGACGTACGGCACGCAGCTCCAGGGCTTCGCGATCCAGGGGCAGTCGCCCGAAGTACGGGTGCGTATCACCTACGAGGACCGGCCGGTCGCGCTCCACGGCGGCCCGGTGGTGCATCTCCAGCGGCCGAGCTATCGGGCGACGGACCTAGGGTATGGGCCCATGCGCCCGGAGGCGGTGCTCTCCCGCATCGCCGCCCCGATGATCGGGCTCGGCCTCCTGGAGATGGTGGACGAGGCCGACATCCTCGTGCACGCCGACCCCGCCGACCGGGACGGGGACGGCATCTCGGGCCGGCCGAACCACGTGGAGCATGGAGCACGGCCGCCCGATGCTGGAGCGGTTCGGCTGGAAGGCGGCGCGCGCGACGATTCGCGATCAGACGGCCGGGGCGTTCAGCGGGGACATGGGGCTGTCCACGGAGCTTCTGCCCGGCTCGGCCGGGGACTGCACGCAAGCCCAGACCCTCTGCCGGGGCGCCCAACGGGCGGACCCTCCGCACGGCGTCGAGGTGGCGCCGACGATGTTCGACCTCGTCGATCTTCTACGCGCGGAACCTCGCCGTCCCGCTGCGCCGGCGCGTCGACGCGCCGGACGTGCTGCGCGGGAAGCGGGTCTTCTACCAGACGGGATGCGCGGCCTGCCACGCGCCGAAGTACCTGACCCGCGTGGATCCCGAGCGGCCCGAGCTGAGCCGGCAGCTCATCTGGCCGTACACGGACCTCCTGCTCCACGACATGGGGCCGGGACTGGCCGACGGCCGATCGGAAGGCCGGGCCACGGGCCAGGAATGGCGAACCCCGCCGCTCTGGGGCATCGGCTACACGGCCGTCGTCAGCGGCCACACGCGATTTCTCCACGACGGCCGTGCGCGGGAGCCTGCTGGAGGCGATCCTCTGGCACGGCGGCGAGGCCGAAGGCCGCGAAGCGGCGGGTGGTTCGGATGACGTCCGCGGAGCGCGAGGCATTGCTGGCCTTCCTGGCCTCCGCTCTGATCGAGTGAGATGCGGATGATCGTCCAGCATCCACGGCGGCTCCGGCCCGGTGCCGCCCTGGCTCTCCTCGTGCTGACGGGCGCCCTCGTGAGTCCGGCAACCGCGGAGGAGTCGGATCGCGATCCCGTGTACCGCCGGCTGAACGCGTCGCTGGTCGAGCATCATGTGCTGCCGCGCTATGCTCGGCTCGCGAACGCGGCCGCCGCGCTCGAGGCCACCGCCAGCCGCTTCTGTGCCGCCCGAGCGACCGCGCGCCGCTCGACGAGGTCCGCGCGGCCTTCCATGCCGCCGACGACGCGTGGCACGACGTGGAGCATCTCGAGTTCGGCCCGATGACGTTCCGACTCCGCGCCGAGCGCCTCTACTTCTGGCCCGATCCCCGCAACACGACGGCGCGTCAGCTGGGCGAGCTCCTGGCGGGCCGGGACCCGGCGACCCTGACCGCCGAGAGCGTCGTTCGGGGAGCGCCGCCGTCCAGGGACTCCCCGCGACGGAGCGCTTGCTGTTCGACGAGGGCGCGGGAGCCGCGTTCCGGCGGGAGGGCGAGGAGGGCCGGCGTCGTTGCGAGGTCCTGGAGGCGATGACGCGGAACATCGAGGACATCACCGCGCGACGTCGTCCGGGAGTGGAGCGGCGGCGAGGTCGCCTACGGACGGCGGATCGAAACGGCGGGGCCCGGGAACGCGGCGTACGCCGAGCCGAAGGAGCCCACCCAGGAGTTCCTCAAGAGTCTCCATGGGGCGCTCGAGCGCGTCGCCAGCCTCAAGCTCGCCAAGCCGCTCGGGACGTCGCTGGCCACTGCCCGCCCGATGCTCGTCGAGGAATGGCGGAGCGGCCGCGCACTCCGGGACCTGCGTCTGAACCTCGCGGCGGCCCGGGCGCTGTACTCGGCGACGGGGGATTCGGGCTGAGCGACTTCGTCCGTGACGTCGCCCAGGCACCTGAGATCGACACCCGGCTTCGTCGCGGTCTCGACCAGTGCATCGCGGCTGTCGACAAGATCCCGGTGCCGCTCGATTCGGCGGTCAAGAGCGGCCGCGCGCGTCCGGCGGTGGAGCGGCTCCGCAAGGAGGTCCGAGCCCTCCGGCACCTGGTGGCGGAGCAGCTCACGACGGCCCTCGACCTGCCGCTCGGCTTCAACGCGCTCGATGGCGACTGAATCGTCGGGACCGAGCCGGCGGCAGGTCCTCGTCTGGCTCGCGGCGCTCGTGGGCGCGGCGCCGTCCGCCGCCCGCGCCGGGCCGCTCTACCTGGGGGCCCGGAACGACGCGGCCGGACGTCACTACGCGAGCGGCTTCGACGCGGCCGGCGCGCCCCGGTTCGACTTGACGCTCCCCGGGCGCGGGCACGCATTCGCCGTGCGGTCCTCGCGACCGGAGGCGGTCCTCTTCTCGCGGCGCCCGGACGCACGGCGCTCGTCATCGATCTCGCCCGCGGGCGGGTGCTGACGACGATCGAGCATGCCCGCGACCGGCTCTTCTGCGGGCACGGAGTCTACACGGGCGATGGCGCCCTCCTCTTCGCCACCGAGGAGGCCGGGGACGAGGGCCACGGCGTCGTGGGCTGCCATGACCCGGCCCAGGGGTACCGGCGCGTGGGCGAGTTTCCTACCCACGGGATCGGACCGCATGAGATGACCACGCTCCAGGATGGCCGCACGCTGGTGGTGGCCAATGGGGGCTACGTGACCAGCGCCGACGCCCCGGGCGTCAAGATCGACCGTGACCGGATGCGGCCCTCGCTCGTCCTGCTGGACGCCCGCGGCGGCCGCCTCCTCGCGGAGGGCCGGTTGCCCGAGCCCTTGTGGCGTCTCAGCCTGCGGCACCTGGCGATCGGACGGGGCGACCTGATCGCCGTCGCCGCGCAGGACGAGGTGACGTGAGCGACCGCTTGCCCTTGGCCGCGGTCTGGCGGGGACAGGACGGCCTGACCCTGCTCGACGCCGGCCCCCGCGTCACCGCCCGGATGCGCGGCTATTGCGGCGACGCGGCCGTGGATTCATCCGGCGCGCTGCTGGGCGTGTCGTGTCCTCGCGGCGGCCTCGCCGTGTTCTGGGACCTCGGGACCGCGCGCGTGGTCGGGACGGTCGATCTGCCGGATGGGTGCGGCCTGGCGCCAGCGGACGCCCCCGGCGCCTTCCTCTTGTCGAGCGGCCGGGGAGGCGTCGTGCGAGTCGATCCGTCCGGGGATCGGGTCACGCCTCCGCGACGTCCTTCGTGGCCGATGCCCGCTGGGACAACCACCTCGCCGTCGGGGCACGGAGCCCGCGCGAGGCTAGCCGAGCAGGGGCACCCCGCGGGCGGCTCAGTACGAAGGCGGGACCGGAGTTGCTGGCCCCTCGAGCGTGGCGAGCAGGCGTCCGGCCCGCTCGCGCTTCGCCGGGTCCGAGTCTCGGGCCACGATCCGCTGAAGGACGGAGCGCGCGCGAGGGTCGCCCGCTTCGCCAAGAGCAAAGGCGAGAGCATCGCGTCGGTCGAACCACGTCCGGTCGAACGGCGCTTCCGTCAGAGGTAGACGCGTCCAGTAGTACTGGAGCGCGTCGGAGCGCCAGCCCGCGTACACCTCGTGCCACGTGAGCGGCTGGCCGTCGGGGTTGGCGTTGTCAGGATTGAACGGATCCCGGACCCGCTGGAACCGGCAATCGATCGACATCCGCAGGCGGTCGCTCCGGTTCGGGACCCCTTGTGCACGGTGAGGCTGTGGAACACGAGCACGTCCCCGGCCCGCATGGGGCCGCCCGTCCACCGGCCCTCCAGGGGGTCGAGGATCTCGATGCCGCCGGCGCCGGTGCCGATACCGAACTCGAGCACGCCCAGCGTGTGTGAGCCGCGCGCGACCTGGAGGCCCCCGAGCTCGGGCGGACAGTCGATCAGCGGCATCCAGGCCGTGTAGACGTCGGTGGTGCCCTGCACGTTCGGATAGTCCTGGTGCGCCTTCGTCGTGTACTCGAGCCGGTCGGGGAAGATGTTGCGCATCAGCACGCGCGGGTGCGGAACACCGGCGCGCCGAGCATGCGCTCGAAGAGCCCGAGCAGCCGCGGCTGGTGCTTGAGCGCGTGGTAGCTCTCGAGCCGGTTAATCTGGCGCAGGATCTCCAGGTAGCGGGGCTCGGGGTCGACGCAGAATCCGCGGAGGTTCGCGACCGCGTCAGCCAGCGGAGCCTCCGGCCGGAGCCACCCGGCGTCCCGAGCGATCGCCGCGACCTCGTGCTGCACGCCGGCCACGACGTCTCGCGGCAGGAGGTCGGGCAGGTAGAGGTAGCCGTCGCGGGCCATCCGCGCAGCCAGCGCGGGCCCGTCCACGACAAGCGCGGCGGAGCTCTCGAGAGGATGCATCCTTCGGCTCGCGAGCCTACGGTAGCGGGCGGCCCCGGAGGCCGTCAACCCTGCCCGGGCGGTCCGCTATCGCGCGGCGGCCGCCGGTTGAGCGGCCGCCGTGCTCGCGATGACGCCGTTTGGCCTCGCCGTCCTCGCCAGCTCGTGCTGACGCGCTCCGCGAGAGTCTCAGCGGCCGACGCGTGTCCCGGTCAGGGGGCCGATACGCGCGGGGGTTCGAGGTTCCAGATGTCGTCGCTCGCGTGGGCCGCTTCCCACGCCCGCACCTTCACCCGGGCGGCGTCGAAGATCCGGACGGCATTGGCGACCTTGACCTTCCGGGACACCTCGGACCCGAGCACTCCCCAGAGCGGCGCCGGGACGTCGGCGACCGCCAGGTAGTCGGCCACCGACATCCGAGCGCCGCGCACGGCTTGCCCCTGCTCGTCGAGGCGATTGCGTGAATAGATCACGGTGTCGGAGCCCCACAACACGCGGTCCTGATATCGCGTGATGAATCGTCCCCAGTCGGCGAGCGACGGCATGCCGGCCTCCGGGCGGACGATCACCTCCTGCACGAGGTCCCACGAGATGTCGACGGACCAGGCCGGGCAGCCGTCGAGCACCGACGCGACGTGGGCGAGGTGGTCGGCCGCCGGCTTCACGAAGCGCCCCAGCCCCGTGTGCGCCCAGATGACCGTCGCCGCCGGACTGCGCGCGCACAGCTGCTTGAGCGCCTCGACGTAGGTCCGGCCGGCGACACGCGCCGCACGGTGCCGTCATATCGGACGTCCGTCTCGTAGACGTCGTTGTGGAGTGTGGCGACCATCCCGGTCTCCGCCACCAGATCGAGCACCGCCCCCAGCGCCGGACTCTGAAGGGAGAGCTTGCCGCCCGGGGCGACATCGGGCGGCACACCCTGCGTTGTGATGGTCCTCGATGGGATCGCCGGCAATCTTGTTCGACACCAGCTCCTTGTGGACGGTGAATTCCCCGATGCCGGAGAAGACCCCCGGAAAGGTGAGCAGCACCCGCTTGATGTGCTGCACGGCATAGAGGTCCATCGGGTTGAACCCGGTGATCATGGGGTCGAGCCGAGCCCGGTCGGCGGGCGACAGTCGGCCGTACTCCCTGGCGATCATCGCGTCGGCGAACGCGTAGTAGTAGAGCTCCGCCTTCGGTCCGAGGTAGTACGTCGGCGCGAGGCGATCCTGGGCGTAGTGCTCGAACGCGTCCCACTTCTGCTGGAGCGGCAGCGGCATGATGACCGACCGGATGATGCGGTTTCCCATGTACCGATCGACCAGCGTCTTCAACGACACGCCCTGGTACGCGTAGTTGGAGACGTGAAAGTGCACGTCCACGAACTGGTCGGCGGACGCCGGCCCGGAGGACGGTGTTGCCGCCCGGACGGAGGAGGACGGCGTTCCGCAGCCACTCGCGACGAGCAACACCCCGATGAGCAGGAGCCAAGCCTGTCGGCCCCACCGCGCGGACGGTGCCCGGGTCGGCGAAACGGCCTGGCGCACCGGGCTTCGATCGGAAGGGGTGGACTGGCGTCATGGCTCAGGCGACCCCAGCTCTGGCGTGGTGAAACCCACCTCGTCGGCGGGTCTCTTGGCTGATGGCACGCGGCGTGCGCGAATGGGCAGCCCGGGATGCGTCGTCGCGACGTGACAACGGGTGGAACCGGACATCCCGCTCCTCTCGATGCGCCGCCGGGCGTGCGTGCCGCTCGTCGGCACGCCGGCCCCACGGTAGCATCGCGGCCCGGGCGTCGAGATCTCGGCGCGTCGCGCGTCAGCCGGGCCGGCGCGCCCGATGCTGCATCCGCTCGAGGTAGGCGTCGAGCTCTGCCTGGCTCGCGAACACCTGGTCGTTCGGGAGCGCCTTGACGATCTCGAACACCTTGAGCACGGCGGGTTGCGCGTTGACGATGGCCACGTGGCCGCCGCGTCCCTCGAGCGTCTTGCGCGCCCGGAGGATGGAGCGGATGCCCGCGCTGCTGATGTAGTCGAGCCCTCCAGCTGAAACACGAGGGACGTGACGACGGCGGCTGTGCCCAGTATCGACGCCAGCTCCGCGTCGAGCTTCGGGGCGGTGAGGCTGTCGAGCCGACCGCGCAGCGTGACTCGTCGCTCGACGGGGCCCGAGCCGGTCTCGATGTCCAGACTCATGATTCCTCCTTGTGCGGAGAGCGTCGCAATCTCGAACGGCGCCCCCTCGCCGGCCTCGGCCGGCCGTCTCCAGTGGAGCGTGTGAACGTTCGCGGCCCCTCCCGCGCGTACTCCCAGCGGTCCGCGAGGTGCTTGACCAGGACGAGGCCGAGCTTTCCGATCGGCCGCTCGACGAGCGGCGCCTCGAGATCGGGCTCGGGCGCCTCGAGTGGGTTGAAGGGCGGGCCCGCGTCCTCGATCCGGATCCGGATCTCCTCCGGCGGCATGCGGACCTCGACGTGCGCCGCCCGCCCGGATTGCCCGCCGTAGGCATGGGTCATCACGTTGACGAGCAGCTCCTCCAGGGCCAAGACGCAGTCGTGGATCGTCGCCGGCGGCACGTCGCGCGCCCGCAGGATGCCCTCGACGGCGCGGAGCGCCGGCGCCAGCGCGTCGGTCTGGCTGGCTACCGAGAATTGCCACGCCTCGTCGGCGCGAGTGTCCACCGTGATGCCGGCCGGCTGGTACTGGAGCGCCGCGATCGCCATGTCGTCCCGCGGCGCCCCCGCCGAGAATCGCTCGATGGTCTCCTCGAGCCGCCGTGGCAAGGCATGCAGGGTGTCCGCCCGGGTCTCCGCCACGGCGCTCCGGAACCGCTCCAGACCGAAGGCCGTGCCCTCTGCGTCGAACGCCTCGGTCACGCCGTCCGTGCAGAGGACCAGGGCGTCGCCCGGCGCGAGATGCCCGACCCACACGGGGAACGCGGCACCGGCGCCGAGGCCGAGGGCGGGCCCGCCCTCCAGCACGAGCACCCGAGTGGCGCCCCCGGCTCGCCGCAGGAGCGGCCGCTCGTGGCCCGCGCTCGCGAAGCGGAGCTCGCCGCTCTCACCGTCGAGGATCGCGCACGCCATAGTGACGAACATGCACATGTCGTTCCCCTGGGACAGCCGCGCGTCGAGCTCCCGCAGGATGTCGGCGGGTCCGGCCTCGCCGCGGCCGATCGCGCGCAGCAGCCCGGTCACGCGCGCCATCAGGAGCGCGGCGGGCATCCCCTTGTCCGCGACGTCGGCGATCGCGAGGACCAGCCGCTGGCCGTCCAGCAGGAAGAAGTCGTAGAGATCGCCGCCGACCTCGCGGGCCGGCTGGAGCGTCGCGGCGATCAGATAGCAGCCGGCCAGCGGCTCCGGCGTCGTCGGCGGGAGCATCGACAGCTGGATCTGCCGGGCGATCTCGAGCTCCCGGGCCCGCCGCCCCTCCTCGGCGAGGCGGGCGACCTGGGCCTCGATGTGCCGCCGAAGCATGCGCCGCATGTGGTCGGTCACGTCCCGCAGCGCGCTGACCTCGAGGGGTTCGAGATCGCGGGAGCCGCGTGTCGAGGTCGCCGCCGCCCATGCGCTCGACCGACCGGGTCAGCGTCTCGAGCGGCCGGGAAATGAGGCGAGCGGACAGCCAGACGAACACGAGCGCGAGGCCGAGGACGCCGAACCCGATCAGGACTTGCCCTGCGCCAGGCCGCGCGCCTCGGCCACGAGCTCCCGGCGCGGCGCGGCCAGGAGCAGGAGCAGAGGCTCGCCGGCGTCCATGTCGATGCTCCGCTTGACCCCCACCCAGTCACCGCCCGCGAGCGGCAGGGTGACGTGGCCCCCACGGGCGCGTCGGGCGCGGCGAGGAGCCGCCCGAGGACGGACTCGTCGAGATCCGCGAGCCGGGTGAGGCCGGGTCTCGCCCGTCGGCCCGGGCCTGACGAGACGGGCCGAGTCCGGGTGGGCGATCAGCAACCCGGAAGCGATCGACGAGCGCGAGCCGGGAGGAGAAGGTCACGCGGGACTCGGCGAGGTGCCGCGAGAGCGTCTGGAGCGTGATGTCCACGCCGACGACCGCGCTGCCGCTCGGAGTCCGCTTCGCGAGGGTCGTGCCGACCTCACGGGTCGTGAAGAATGTAGGGTCCGTGCGCACGAGCGCGGCGGACGCCATCGCGCGGCGATACCACTCGCGGGTCCGCGGGTCGTACCGGTAGTTCGGGCGGGGCTCGTTCTGGATGACCCCGAGCTGGGCGTTCACGAAGAGGTAGCGCCCGGCGCCGGGCCGATCGCCGCCGAGCACGCTCTGGACGAGGAACGCCGCATCTGGCGGCGCCCTCGAAGCTCTGGCCGCACGCCCTCGGACAGGGAGCGCACCAGGGAAGAAGTCGCCGTTCGCGTAGCCGACGTACACGGCGGAGATCTCGGGATGAAGGGCGAGCGCGTGGGTCCAGAACGGGAGCAGCTCGAGCCGCTCCGCCAGGTTGTCCGCTCGGGTGATGCGATGCTGGGCGCCGAGCTCCGCCAGCAGGCGGGCCGGCCCGAGCAGGGCCCGGACGTGGTCGGCGGTGCGCTCCGCCACGTGGAGGAACTCGTCGTCGCCGGCCGAGAGCAGGAGCCGGGACGTGGCGCGGTAGCCGTAGGCGATGATGACGAGCCCGGCGGCGGTCATCACCATGAGGAACAGGGTGGCGATGTGGACCCGGAGCCGGAACTGCCACCGACCCTCGCGGGCCGTCGTCGGAGGTGTGCTCTCCGGCATCAGCCCGCTCGGCGTCCCGGACGGGGTCCGGGCCGGTGGATCGGGTCAGCGGCCGCCTCCGGGCGGCCGGACGAGCCGGCGCGGGGTCGGTCGACTCGCTGCGTGGACGCCCCGCCGTGTTCACGTGCCGGGGCCGATCCTAGCACGGAGCGCCGGCCGCCCCGCGGACCTATCGCTCGTGGGCGGCGGAGAGGTCCAGCCGGCGGGTCAGAAGACCCTGGCTCCGACCGGGCCGGTCGCGCTACCCTGGGCGCGCCTGCGAGGCGCCCGCACGGTCGCGGCGGGTCGCTTCGCGGGCTCAGGAGCCGCCGCTCGTCACCCCGACGCTGAATCAGGAGGGTCCATGAACAGACTCGTAGCCGGACTCGTAGGCCTCGCGCTTCGATCGTCGCCGCGACGGCGGCGCACGCCCAGGGGACGGTCAAGATCGGCCTGATCATGACCTACTCCGGGCAGTTCGCCGATGCGGCGACCCAGATGGACAACGGCGTCAAGCTCTACATGAAGAAGCACGGCGACACCGTGGCCGGCAAGAAGATCGAGATCATCCGGAAGGATGCGGGCGGTCCCGCCCCGGACGTCGCGAAGCGCCTGGCGCAGGAGCTCGTCGTGCGGGACGGCGTCGACATCATCGCCGGGTTCGTGCTGACGCCGAACGCGCTCGCCGCCTCCGACGTGTCGGACCAGGCGAAGAAGTTCATGGTGATCATGAACGCGGCGACGTCCATCATCACCACCAAGTCGAACTACCCGCCCGCACCTCGGTGACGCTTCCCAGGTGGCAGAGACGCTCGGGGCGTGGGCCCATCGGAGCGGCGTCCGGAAGTCCTACACGATGGTCTCCGACTACGGGCCGGGGCACGACGCCGAGGGAGCCTTCCAGCGGGCGTTCAAGGCGGCCGGGGCGAGATCGTCGGCTCGGTGCGCTTCCCGGTGGCCAACCCGGACTTCTCGGCCTTCGTCCAGCGAGCCAAGGACCTGAACCCGGAGTCGCTCTTCCTCTTCGTGCCGGGCGGCGCCCAGCCCGCGGCGCTCGCGAAGGCGATGGCCGAGCGCGGGATCGATCCCAAGAAGACGAAGGTCCTCGGGACGGGCGAGATCGTCGACGACACCGCCCTCGCCAACATGGGCGATTCGGCGCTCGACATCATCACCGCCTGGCACTACGACCACAACCACGACTCCGCGCTGAACAAGGAGTTCGTCCGGGACTTCGTGGCGGACAACAAGGTGAATCCGAACTTCTTCGCGGTCGGCGGCTACGACGGCATGCACCTCATCTACGAGGCGCTCAAGAAGGCCGGCGGCAAGACCGACGGGGACAGCCTCATCGGCGCCGCCAAGGGCCTGGCGTGGGAGAGCCCGCGCGGCCCGATCTCCATCGACCCGGAGACGCGCGACATCGTCCAGACCATCTACATCCGGCGCGTCCAGAAGGTCGGAGGCAAGCTGGTCAACGTCGAGTTCGAGAAGGTCGAGAACGTCAAGGACCCGGTCAAGGCCTCGATGAAGAAGTAACCGCCGGGTGTCCGCCGTCCGCTCCACGCGCCGGGCAAGGGGCCGGATGATCGTCCCCTTGCTCGGCGTCGTCTTCGACGGCTTCGCCTACGGGATGCTGCTGTTCCTCCTGTCGGTGGGGCTCTCCGTGACGCTGGGGATGATGAACTTCGTCAACCTGGCGCATTGCAGCTTCGCGATGCTCGGGGGCTACGTCACGGTCACGCTCATGAACAAGCTGGGCTGGCTGTTCCTCGCCACGCTCCCTGCGCCTTCCTGGCGGCGGCGGCGGTGAGCGCGGGGCTCGAGCGCACGCTGTATCGCCGCCTGTACCGCGCCAGCGACCTCGACCAGGTCCTGCTCACGATCGGGCTGGCGTTCATCTCGGTGGCGGCGGCGGCCTACATCTTCGGCACCGTGCTGCAGCCGGTCACGATCCCGGCGTTCCTGCGCGGGTCGATGAGCGTGGGAGGACTCGGCATCGGACGGTATCGGCTGTTCCTGATCGGCACCGCGCTCCTGGTCACGCTCGCCCTGGTGCTGGGTCTCGAGGGCACGCGGTTCGGCGCCCGGGTGCGCGCGGCGGTCGACAACCAGCGGATGGCGCGGGGCTCGGCATCGACGTCGATCGCACGTTCGCGATCACCTTCGCGCTGGGGAGCGGCCTGGCCGGCCTCGGCGGCGCGCTCGCCATCGAGATCGTCGGCCTGGACCCGGCGTTCGCGTTCACCTATCTGGTCTACGTCCTGATCGTCGTGTCCGTGGGCGGGCTCGGGTCCATCGGTGGGTCGTTCGCGGCGGCGAGCCTCATCGGGATCAGCGACGTGGCGGGGAAGTACTACGTGCCCCAGCTCGGCGCGTTCCTCATCTACTTGGTCATGCTCGCCCTCCTGATGTGGCGGCCCGCGGGACTGCTCGGCCGGCGCTGAGGATGCCCGACGCTCTCCACCATCTGGCGGCCCCGACGCGCGTACGCCCGCTGGAGGTGGCGTTCTGGCTGGCCACGCTCGCGCCGTTCTTCCTGTTTTCCTCGTACCTCGTGCCCGCGAGCCAGATCGCCATCACCGCGCTGTTCGCGCTGTCGCTCGACCTGATCCTCGGCTACGCGGGCATCGTCTCCCTGGGGCACGCCGCGTTCTTCGGCCTCGGCGCCTACACGGCGGGGATCCTCTCCAAGAACGGGTGGGGCGAGCCCTTGACCGGCCTCGTGATCGCGGCGGGCGCCGCCGGGGCGGTCGGCTACGCGACGAGCTTCGTGATCGCCCGGTTCCGGCACCTGGCGCTCATCATGATCACGCTCGGCCTGGGCGTGCTGCTCCACGAGGCGGCGAACCAGGCCCACTGGCTCACCGGGGGCGCGGACGGCCTGCAGGGGGTGCGCATGTGGCCGCTCTTCGGCCGCCTGCCCTTCGACCTCTACGGCTACACGGCGTACGGCTACTCGCTGGGCGTCCTGTTCCTGCTCTTCCTCGCCGTACGGCGGCTGACCCAGTCGTCCCTCGGCCTGGCGCTCCGCGGCATCCGGGAGAACGCGACCCGCATGCCCGCGATCAGGGCGCCGAGCCGGGCGCACATCCGCAAGGCCTACACGATGGCGGCGGTCATCGCGGGCGCGGCCGGCGCGCTGCTCGCCCAGACGACGGAGACGGTCGCCCTCGATGTGCTGAGCTTCCAGCGCTCGGCGGAGCTCCTGGTCATGCTGGTCCTGGGCGGGGCCGGGCGGCTCTACGGCGGGCTGATCGGGGCCATCGTCTTCATGGTCGCGCGCGACCGGTTCTCCGGGATCAACCCGCAGTACTGGTACTTCTGGATCGGCGCGCTCCTCGTCACCGTCGTGATGCTGTTGCCCAACGGCCTCCTCGGCGGGCTCGGCCGGCTGCTGGCCCGGCGGGAGCGGGCGGTCTGAGCGTGCCGGCCGCCCTGTCCACCCGCGGCCTGGGCAAGACCTTCGGCTCGCTCGTCGTGGCCGAGGGCATCGACCTGACCTTGCCGCGGGGAGCGGTACGCTCTCATCGGGCCGAACGGCGCCGGCAAGACCACACTGATCAACCTGATGACCGGCGTGCTCCCGCCCGACGCGCGGGCGCATCTTCCTCGGCGACGACGAGATCACGACGCTCGCCCCCGAGACCCGGGTCAAGCGCGGGCTGGTGCGGACGTTCCAGATCAACACGCTGTTCCCGCACCTCACCGCGCTCGAGGCGGTGACGCTCGCGGTCTGCGAGCGGCGGGCGTGGCCAACGTGTTCTGGCGGCGGCTGCCGGCCTTCCACGACGCGATCGACGAGGCGCACCAGATCCTCGTCTCGCTCCGGCTCGGCGACAGCGGGCGCCGTCCGACGCGCGAGCTCGCCTACGGCCAGCAGCGGCTGCTCGAGATCGCGCTCGCGCTCGCCACGCGCCCGTCGGTGCTGCTGCTCGACGAGCCCGCGGCCGGCGTGCCGCGCGAGGAGAGCGCGGAGCTGTTCGACGTGATCGACGGCCTCTCGGAGGACCTGACCGGTCCTGTTCATCGAGCACGACATGAGCCTCGTGTTCCGGTTCGCGCGGCGCATCATCGTCATGGTCGGCGGTCGGATCCTGATGGAAGGCCCGCCGGACCAGGTGGCCGCCGATCCGCGCGTGCGTGACGTCTACCTCGGGGAGCGCGCCATGCCTGAGCCGCTGCTCGCCCTCGAAGGCGTCCGGGCCGGCTACGGCGACGCGGTGGCGCTCGACGGGATCACGCTGGAGGTCCCGGCCGGGGGCAGCCTCGCGGTGCTGGGCCGGAACGGGGTGGGGAAGACCACGCTCCTCCTCACGATCATGGGCTACACGAACGTGACTCGCGGCGCGATCCGGTGGCGCGGCCGCGACCTTACGCGGGTGGCCCCCCATCGCCGCGCGCGGGCCGGGCTCGGGTGGGTCGCCCAGGAGCGTGAGATCTTTGCGGCACTGAGCGTCGAGGAGAACCTCACCGTGGCCGCGCGCCCCGGCCGCTGGGACCTCCCGCGCGTCTACGCGCTGTTCCCGCGGCTCGCCGAGCGCCGGGGCAGCCGGGGAACCACCTGTCGGGCGGCGAGCAGCAGATGCTCGCGATCGCGCGGGCGCTGATGACGAACCCGGCACTGCTCCTCCTCGACGAGCCGCTGGAGGGGCTGGCGCCGATCGTGGTCGAGGAGCTGACCGCGGCGATCCGGCGTCTGCGGGCAGAGGACGGCGCGGCGTTCATCCTCGTCGAGCAGCACGCCGAGGCCGCGCTGGCCCTCACCGAGACCGCCCTCGTGCTCGAGCGCGGGGGTCGTTCACCAGGAGCGTCCCGGCTCTTCTGGAGAGCCCGGCGACGCTGGATCGCTTCGTCGGCCTCCGGCTGCTCGCCGGCGCCGGGCGCCGCGCCCGGCTAGGCCCGGAGGCTCACGTTCCAGAAGAAGGGGCGGTAGCGGTTCGCGTAGCCGGCGACGCTCTTTGCTTGACGCGGAGCGTGAAGAAGTCGCCGAGCTTGACGACCGGGACCTCGTCCCAGAACCAGCGCTGGATCTCCTCCCAGACCGCCTTGCGGCGGGCGAAGTCCGTCTCGCACGCCATCCGGGACTGGAGGGCATCGAGTTTCGGGTCGCACGTCCAGCCCGGCCAGTCGCAGGACAGCACGACCATCTGGGAAGGGTCGGTGTTGAAGCCGATCCCGGTGGTGAAGACGTCGTAGAGCTTCGGGTCGTTGCGGCGCTGGACCACGGTCGCCCACTCGAGCACCTGGAGGTCGATGTTGAAGCCCACGTCCCTCGAGCTGCTGCTTGGCGGCGAGGGCTGACTTGTACATCCAGTCGTAGAATCTGGGTCGCCATCCAGCGGATCGGCTCGCCCTTTGTAGCCGGCCTCGCGCATGAGCCGCTTCGCCTTCTCGCGGTCCGGCCGGTTGTAGACGTCCTTGCCGACGTCGGACCACCACACCTGCTCGCGGAAGATCAGGCTCGGATCCAGGCGGTAGAAGTCTGGCGCGCCCACCGCCGCGCGCATGATCGGCTCCATGTCGAGCGCGGCGACGAACGCTTGCCGGAGCGCCCGGCTGGCGAAGGGGCTCTGCTTCTTGTTGAAGATGGCGCTGACCCACTCGTTCGGCTTGACGAGCATGACGTCGAGCCGGGGATTCCGGGTCAGGCGCTCGTAGTTGTCGGGGGCGATCCAGTCGCTGAAGTGGAACTCGCCGGACTCGATCGCCGGCGGCCCGCACCGACACGTCCGGCACCGGAATGAACTGGACCTCGTCCACATAGGCGGTGCGCCGGCCGCCGTAGCCGGTCGATCGCCTCTCGCGCGCGCTGCGTACTTGTCGAAGCGCGCCATGCGCGTGGTAGCGGTCGGGGATCCGCTCGACGAACCGGAAGGGGCCGGTGCCGACGAAATCCTTGATCTGGCCGTCGCCCGCCGCGTCCACGACCTCCTTGGGATAGATGGCCGGGGAACTGGCCTCGCGTTCCCAGCGCGGCCAGCACGGCGCCCGGGCAGCCGCCGAAGCGGAGCTCGACCGTGTACCGGTCCTTCGCCTGGAACGTCTGGACGTTCTTGAACAGGCCCCTTCCCGACGCTGGCGATCCGGCCCCACGGGTGAGCGAGGCGACCACGTCCTCCGCCGAGCATTCCTTCCCGTTGTGGAACGGCACGCCGCGGCGGAGCCGGATCGTTCAGGTCGTTGCCGCCGTCGGACACCGTGTGCCCTTCCGCCAGCATCGGGATGACGCCGTAGCGGTCGTCCAGGGTGAAGAGGGGTTCGTAGAGGTGCGGAGGTCACGTCGTACGTCAGGCTCGCCGTCGTCCAGTGCGCGTCGAGCGACGGCGGCTCGCCGATGATGGCGACCTTCAGCACGCCGCCCGGCCGGGGCTCCTGGGCCTGGGCCGACCGTCGCAGGATCGCGGGCCGGCGGCGCCCAGGGCCGCGGCCCCGACGAGGAGATCGCGGCGGGACGGCAGGGACGCGACGCGGCGTAGGCTCATCGCTCTATCCTCCGTGGGCGGCGCGGGCCCGCCGCCACCTCTCCCAGGAGCGTGTCGCGCCGGCGGAGCATCTCCTCGACACGGCGAGGGAGGTTCCGCCCGGGCGCGTCGCGGTCGCGGCTGGCCTCGGCGAAGAGCTCGCGCTCCCAGGCGTGCCAGACGCGCTGCACGGCGGGCGTTCGCCCCGCGGGGTCGCCCATGACCTCGTCGCCCGAGGGCCTTCATGAGCCACCACGCGGCGCGTCCGTCAGGCTCGCCCGTCCCGCGGGTGAGCGCTCGGGCAACGCGGCCCCGACCGCGACCGGGAGGAACACGCTCGTGCACGGCGTGGTCTGGGCGCACCAGGCGATCACGGGCGTCTCCGGTCCGAGCTCCGCCACCATGGCGGCCGCGGTGGCGCCGGTCGCCGGCTCGGGATGCATGCAGACGGACCACCCTTCGGGATCGCCGTCCTTCCGGCCAGGGCGGTGGACCGTGCCGCCGTCGTAGTGGTCGCGGAGGTGGCGCAGCATGTCCGGCACGTCCGGGCGGCCCGACCGCGGCCAGGAAGCGGCAGCTGCGCGTCGTAGCGCGCCTCCGCCCGGTACCGCGGCTCGGGGTTCTCGAACGCGGCCCGGAAATCGAAGCGGCGCCCCGGCGCCGGCACCCACCAGCCGCGCTCCGCCGCATAGGCCTCGATGCCCGGCGACGCGTCGTCCCAGTCGTCGGCGATCGTCGCGAGGTTGGAGATCGCCGGCGCGGCCCCGGACGCGGCGGGCGGCCCAGTGGCGGCCCGAGGTCTCCAGCACCCAGGCGGCACTGGGATCCGCGATGATGAAGCTGTTGTGGTAGAAGCGGCGGCCGCCGTGCTGGGCGCTGCCGCCCTGGCCGTGGCGCGCGAGCAGATCCGTGATCACCCGCTTGGCCTCGTCCGCGGTCCGGCCCCGCTCGAGGCCGAGGCGCAGGAGGTCCATGCCGAGGAGGCCCGTCCCGGCCGGCGTCTCGCGCGTGTGGAGGGCCTCGTTGCCGATCGCCACGCCGGCTGCGTTGACGCCGTGCTCGAACCCCCAGATCCACCAGGGCCGGCTGCCCAGGACCGCGAGCGTCTCCGGAGCTTGGGGATCTCGAGGTAGGTGCAGCGGACCAGCGCGCCCGGCGGGATGCCGCCCGGCCGGCACCGCCTGGAGCGGCTGGCACTCGGTGGCCGGGCGATCGCTGTTCTTGGCGAAGAGCGTCCGGCCGCTTCGGGTCTCGGTGCCGAGGGCGACGAGCGTGTCGCAGCTTGTGTCCACGGGATCCTCCAGGCGCCGGGCAATTCCCGCCGGTGCGCCCGAGCATAAGCACCGTCAGCGGCCGGTCGGCTCGATGACGACGGCGGTGCCGTACGCCAGGACCTCGGTGACGCCGGAGGTGATCTCGTTGGCGTCGTAGCGCATCGCCGATGATGGCGTTGGCGCCGACGCTCGCTGCCGTGCCGCATCATGCAGGTCGAAGGCGTCCTGCCGCGCGCGCTCGCACAGCTCCGTGTAGAGCGCGTGATGTTGCCGCCGAACAGCGTCTGGAGCGACGCCCCGATGGTCCGACGACGCTGCGCGAGCGCACGACGATGCCGCGCACGACGCCCCGATGGTGGACGATGCGGTATCCCTCGAATCCCATCGCGGTTGTCACGCGGTCGGGCGAGATGGCCATGCGCTCCTCCTCGAGGGGTGACGCGCGGGGCTAGCGGCGCAGCCGCCGCCGCCGGCCCGCGTGTGCTCACGGCAGGGGCACGTAGTCGTACTCCCCGAGGCCCTGAGCACCAGAAGCGTCGCCGAGGTGCCGCCACCGTTGGTGACGAGATGCGGGCGCCCGGGCCGGACCGTGTAGGTCTCCCCGGGCCCGAGCCGCACCTCCTCTCGGGATCGCGCAGAAACAGACGGAGCCGGCCCTCGAGGACATAGAACGTGTCCTGGATCCGGGAGTGGTAGTGCCAGGGCACGCGTTGGGTCGGGGAGATCTGGAGCTCGGAGATCCGGAAGCCCGGGCGCTCAGCGTGCCGGGCGCGCCGCTCCACCGCGTACAGATGGCTCGAGTCCGTCACGGCGTCCACGCTGACCTCCTCGTGTCGCGGTCGTGGAGACGGCGCGTCGCGGCGGGCGCCGCTAGCCGCCGCTCTCCAGAGGTGTCCGAGGGCTGCGCGGGACGATCGGGCAGCACGCGCTGGAGCGCCACCAGCGTGAAGAACAGGCGGATGCGGAGCCGCAGCGCGAGCGACGGCCGCCAGTTGCCCGCGAGCATCGGAGAGCACCGCCTCGGAAGAGGCCGCCCCGCTTGGTCCGCTGGAACCACAGGTCGCGGAAGTTCGGCCGGTAGAAGCCCACGGCGAACCGCCGGAAGTGGTGGTACCGCGCCCGCGCGAGACGCTCGTAGCGCCGGAACCGGCGCCTGGACAGGTCGCCGTCGCGGAGTCCCGCGTCGATCGCCTCCGCGACGTCGAGCGCCCCCTGCATCGCCAGCAGGACGCCGGTGGAGAAGATCGGGTCGAGGAACGCGGCGGCGTCCCCCACCGCCACCCACCGGTCGCCGGCCAGCACCGTCCCGAGGTACGAGTAGTCCGCGTCGAACCGGGCCGGCGATGACGCGCTGGGCGGCCGCCAGGAGCTTGGCCGCCAGCGGCGTGCTGTCGACGTAGTGCGCGAGGCTCTCCTCGGGCGTCGCCCTGATTCGCGACGGTGGACCGCCTGGGGATGACGGCGCCCACGCTCATCACGGTGTCCGACAGCGGGATCGAACCAGAGCCAGCCCATGTCGGGCCGCGTGAACATCCGGATGTCGCCCGCGCGCCGTCCGGCGGGACGCGGGATGTCGCTCGAACTGCGCGTGCACGGCGATGTTGCGGAGCAGCGGGTCGAACGCGTGGCGCCCGAGCTTCTTGGCGAGGAAGCCGGCCCGTCCGGACGCGTCGACGACGACGCCTCGCGCGCACGGTGTGCTCCGCGCCTTCCGGATCGGCGAAGCGCAGCGTCACCCCGCTCGGCGTCGAACGCCGCGTCGAGCACGCGGTGACGCTCGCGGACGTCCACGCCGGACTTCTCCGAGTGGCGGCAGGAGGAGGTCGTCGAAGCGCCGCGCGCGGCACCTGGTACGTCTGGGGTGTCGGCGTCTCCGGCGGCCTCCGCGAAGTCGGCGTACTGCTCCGACGGAGCCGTCGAGCGTCCAGAAGCTCGCGCCCCACTTGCGGACGAAGCCGGCCCCCGCGATCGTCGTCCGTAGACGCCCGAGCGCCCGGAAGATCTCGTTGCTCCAGGGCAGCTGGGACTCGCCGATGTGGAAGCGAGGGAACTGCTCCCGCTCGCAGGAGGAGCACCCGGCGCCCGCGCCGCGCGAGCGCGGTCGGCCGCGCTGGAGCCGCCCGGCCCGCCGCCGACGACGGCCGCGTCGAAGTCCCAGGCGCCCGGCGCGGTCATGCGCCCTGATCGATCCTTCGCCCAGGCTCGGCTACGGCGGGGACCGAGCCCGCGATCGACTGCTCGTACTGGCACGAGCCCATGCCGCCCTCGGCGAAGATGCCCGCGCTCGGCGATCCACTGGACCGTCCGGTCGAAGACCTCCTTGGTGTAGGGCTCGAACACGATGCGCTCGCCGGGACCCCAGCGCCGGGTGTCCATGAGCGGATGGAAGCGCACCGGGAACTCGTTCCGGTAGTAGTGCGTGTAGCGATCGGGCCGGACGTCGATGTCCCGCTGCGCGCGCTGGAGCGCCCGGAAGAACCGCCGCAGGTCCTCGGGATCCGGCTGCCCGTGGATCATCGTCGTGATCATGAACGTCGGTGTCGATGATCTTGCGGAAGCCGAGCTGCTCCGCGAAGTAGTACGGCCCGCTGAACAGCGCGGCGGCGGGCGCCTGCCCGTCGATCAGGAGCTCCATGCGGCGGAAGAGCATGCCGTCGTTGAACGAGAGGTTGATCCGGTCGACGGACAGGTACGGCTCGAGCGCCTGGATCGTCGAGTAGTGGCTGCCGGACTGGTAGCCGACCGAGATCGGGACGTCCGCGAGCTGGTCCGGCGTCCGCACCGGCGAGTCCGCGCGGCACGAAGATGCCGGCCGGCGCCACGGAGTACGCGTCCGGGTAGAGCTTGCCGTGGCCGGCGGACGCGGCGACGCCCGACCGTCCAGTGGCACGCGCAGCTCACGTCGGCCGCGCGGCCCGCCTCGAGCGACTGGTAGGCCCCGACCTGGTCGCCCGCGGTCGTGGATCTTCCCGTCCGTCGCCTGGACCAGCTCCCGGAAGACGTAGTCGAGCCCTTCCGCCGCGAAGTAGCCCTTCTCCTCGGCCACCCACTCCTGCAGCCGGAAGTGCGGCTCGATGACGAATCGTCGGCATGGTCACGCTCCTTCGCCCGACGCGGCCCGGTGGCGGGGACGGCTCGTGCGGTGACGCGGCGATGTCGACGCGGGCCGGCGTCGGCGCCATTCTACCCCGGGGACGCCGTCGCGGCCGGCCGCGCTCAGCGGTCCAGGTCGTCCTCGCGGAACCGGTAGCGCCGCACGGCTGCCTCGTCCACGCTCGACGCCCGAGCCCCGGCCCCTCGGGCGCCGAGACCCAGCCGTCCGTCGTGCCCGATGGGGTGCGTCACGAGCTCGTGCTGCATCGGGCGAGGGGACCGGCTTGAGCTCGAAGAGGAGCGTGTTGGAGGCGGCGACGGCCAGGTGGAGTGCGGCCGCGGTGTTGAGGGCGCTGCTCCAGGAGTGCGCGTTCCAGGCGCGCGCCGGCCGCGGCCGCCATCTCGATGACCCGCCAGGTCGCCGGTCACGCCCTCCGCCCGGCCGGGGTCGATCATGATGACGTCGATCGCCCGGGATTCGATGAGGCCCCGGTAGTGCGCCGCGTGCCAGCCCTTTTCCCCGGTGCAGATGCGAGTGTCCACGGCGGCGTGGAGGCGCCGGTAGCCGTCGAGATCCTGCTCGACCAGCGGATCCTCGAACCAGTAGCAGCCGCACGTCGTCGTCGATCGCCCGGCACATCCGGATGGCGTGGCTCGCGTCCCAGCCCATGAGCGCCGCGACGTCCACGATCATGTGGACGTCGGGCCCGGATCGGCGTCGCGCACGGCGCGGGCGATCGCCCGGTCGCGCCGCTCGTCGCTGCCGAAGGCGATCGGACAGGTCGTGCCCCCAGCCGCCCTTGACGTAGCGGTAGCCGTCGGCGACGAAGCCGCGGAACTCGAGGCCGATCGCGGTCGAGGTCGTGCGTGGCGAAGATGGTCGGAGGCGCACGCCGGGAGGCGGTCGCGCCGCTTGCCGCCGAGGAGGCCGATAGAGCGGGACGCCGGCGGCCTTGCCCGCGATGTCCCAGAGCGCCATGTCGAGGGCGCTGATGCCGAAGGTGACCAGCCCGCCGTTGCCGTCCCAGAACGTCGCGTCGCGCAAGTCGAGCTCCAGACGCCCGCCACGTCCCGCGGGTCGCTGCCCAGGACCATCGGGCGCCAGCCGCCGCTCGACGACGAAGGCCACGGCGAGCGACGTCTCCTGGCCGCCGGTGATCGCCTCGCCCCAGCCCACGAGGCCGTCGTCGGTCTCGACGCGGACCAGCGTCAGCGCGCGGATCTTGCCGTCGTTGTTCGGCTCCGGATAGCGGACGGCGAACGCCTCGACGCGGCCTACTCGCATGGACCCTCCCTCGGTCTCGGCGCGGCCGCCGCGCGGGCGGTCCGCTCGACAACGCGCCGATTCTACCCCGCCGGCGCTCGCGCCCGCGTCGCGCCGTCTTGACACTCCCAACGCCGAACTTCATGATCGTCGTGCCGATCGGGCCTGCGACTCGGCGCGGCTGCCCACGACGGAGCCTGCGGCGGCTCCGACATCTGGAGAGGGACCGGACGATGCTCGGCGGATACATCAGCGATCTGGAGGCCGGCGACGTGTTCGCGCCGGTCGACGTACGTCCTCACCGCGTTCATGGCCAGCGAGTACGCGCACGGCGTCGAGGAGCACTGCGAGTGGTTCCACTCGTCTCGCGCTCCCGGCGGGCGGCAGATGCGGCCGCCGACCATGATCCACGTCGACAAGATGCGGATTCTCGAGAAGAACTGCCTCAAGGAGCAGCGGGTCGGCGGCGCCAAGGGCCCCGCACGCACGCGATCCACTACGAGTACTTCGCGCGCCAGCACAGCCCGGCGTACGTGGGGAGCGGCTCATCGTCAGCGGCCGGATCACCGATCGGTACGTGAAGCGGGGCCGGACGTACATCGACTACTACCTCGAGGTGCGGACGTCCGATGGCCGGCTGGTCACCACGTACACCGACAAGACCTTGCTCAAGTACGAGCCCGAGGGCCACAGGCCGAAGGCCGTCCGACCAATCCGGCCCGGACAACGCGATGAGCCCGGCATGCCCCCTGCAGGACCCGCCGTCGGCGCCGAGATCACGGGGCCGGCCCGCCTGATGACGGCCGAGCGGATCGAGTGGTACGACAGCGCCATGCTGTCGGCGGCCAAGGGCACGCTCGCCCAGGTCGGCTCCAACATCCACACCGACGAGGCCTACGCGCGCTCCCAGGGCCTGCCCGCCATCATCGCCGACGGCATGATCATGGCGAACTGGTGCTCGAGCATGCTGATCGAGCACTTCGGCCTCGCCTACGTCGAGCGCGGCGAGCTCCGCACCAAGTTCATCAAGCCCGTCCCCTCGGGATGACGGTCGTGTGCCGGGGCCGCGTGCAGTCGGTCGAGCGGCTGGCCGGCGGGGCCCTCGCCTACACGCTCGACGTCTGGTGCGAGGACGAGCACGGCACGAAGGTCGTCGACGGCCACGCCCGGGTGGAGCTGCCGGCGTGAGCTCGGCCGCCCGGGCCGGCGATCCGGGCTTCCGCCGCTCGTTGAAGCCCTTCCGTCAGCTGTCCGCTCTGGTCCTGACCGCGACGGGGTCTTCCTCGCCGTGGCCGGGCTACGGCTCGGGCTCGAGGGCCAGTACGGCCCGGGCCCGGGTTTCCTCGCCTTCTGGGTCGGCGTGGCCCTCGCGGTCCTCAGCCCGGTGTGGCTGATCCAGGTGTCAGCTCGCGCGTCCAGCGTCAGACCCGACCGCGTCCGCGCCGGGAGGGCTCGTCGCGTGTGGCCGCGATCGTCCTCGCCTTGGTGGCCTTCGCGGTGCTGCTGACGCCCCTCGGGTTCAAGCTGGTCATGCTGGGGCTGCTGCTCGGCCTCTTCTTCTGTCGCATACGACCGGCAGCACGCGGTGGCGAAGCTCGTCGTCGCCGTCGCCGGCAGCGTCGGCACGCACTACGTGTTCGAGCGCTTCCTCCGCGTGCCCTTGCCGGACGCGTCCGTGCCTGTCCTCCGGTCGCTGGGCTTCTAGGACCCGGGCGCGCGATGGACCCCACGGGGCCCCCGGCCGACGAGGCGTTCCTCGACGTCTCCGGGCATCCTCGAGCCCTCGTCGATCGCGGTCATCGGGGCGTCCGAGCGTCCCGGCAACCTCGGGGGCGACACGCGTGCGGCGGCTCGTCAAGTTCGGTTTCCCCGGCCCCGTGTGGCCCGTCAACCGCGCGGGAGCGCCTGTGGCCGGCCTGCCGGCGTTCCCCGCCGTCGGGGCGCTGCCGGCGGTCCCCCACCTCGCCGTCCTGGCCGTTCCGGCCGACGGCGCTCCTCGACGCGGTCCGCGAGTGCGCGGCCGCGGGCGTGCGCTACGGCGTCGCGTACGCGGGCGGGCTCGGCGAGGCCGGCGGCGCCGGGGCCGAGCTCCAGCGCACGCTCGTCGCCTTGTGCCGCGAGACCGGGTTCACGCTGTGCGGCCCCAACTGCGTCGGGGTCATCAACGCCACCATGCCGGCGACCCCGACCTTCTCCACCGCGCTCCTCGAGGTCGACGCGCTGCGTCCGGGCGGGATCTCGATCGTCGCCCAGAGCGGCGGCATCGCGACGAGCGCGCTGTCGGCTGATCCAGCAGGCCGGGTTCGGCATGCCGCCACATGATCAGCAGCGGCAACGAGGCGGTGGTCGGCTACCCGACTACCTCTACGCGCTCGCCCGGGACGAGGGCACGCACGTCATCGCGGGCTACCTCGAGGGCACCGCCGACAGCGCGAAGCTCGTTCGCGCGCTCGAGGAGGCGCGGCGCCGGCGGAAGCCCGTCGTCCTCATCAAGGCCGGCGCGACCAGCGCCAGCGCGGCGCGGCCCAGGCCCACACGGGCGCGCTGGTCGGCGAGGAGCGGGTGGTCGACGCCGATGCTGCGCGAGCTGGGCGTGATCCGCGTCTACTCGATCGAAGAGCTCGTCGACGTCGCGCTCCTGCTGGAAGGAACCGGGGCCGACTGCCGACCGGGCCGGGGTGGGCGTCGTCACCTTCGGCGGCGGCAACGGGGTCCTGGCGACCGACCAGTGCGCGCGCTTCGACTCACCACGCCGCCGCTCAGCGCCGAGTGCGTCGAGCGGCTCCGGCCGCTGCTCATCTCGGTCGCCACGGCGGCGAACCCGCTCGATCTCACGCCCACCACCGCGTTCCGCGCGGAGTCCATGGCGCTGTTGCCCGCAGGCACTGGACGCCGTGGCCGCGGAGCCGGCGATCCATTCGATGCTCGTCATCGCGGGCTCGATGGCGGCCAAGGGCGCCGAGATCGCCGAGGTCATGGAGGGCTTCGCGAGCCGGTCGCCGAAGCCGGTTTGCGTGAGCTGGCCCTCGCCGCCCCTCGGCATCCCGGAGCGCCTGGCCGCCCGGGCGATCTACTCCTTCCTCGATCCCGTCCGCAGCGCGCAGGCCGCGCGCGGCTCGCCGCGCACGGCGTCGCGGTCGCGCGCCCTCCCCGGCCCGCCGGGCCGGCGGCCGACGGCCTGACGGCCTTCGACTGGTGGCGCGCACGCGCCCGACGCCACCGGCCACGTCGTCGTCCCGGAGGACCGCTGCCACCGCATCCTCGCGGCGGCGGGCCTGCCCGCGGCGGCGGCGCGCCTGGTTCCCGACGAAGCGGCCGCCCTCACCGCCGCGGCGGCGCTCGGGTTCCCGGTGGTCCTCAAGGGCATCAGCCCGAGGCGTGACGCATCGGGCGGCGGCCGGGCTCCTGGCCGTCGATCTGCGCTCCCCGGCGGAGGTCAGTGCCGCTTCCCGCCGGCTGCTCGACCGCGCGCGCAGATCGAGGGCGCCGCTCGATGGGCTCTACGTCCAGAAGATGCACCGCGGCGGGACGGAGCTCCTGCTCGCCGCCTTCCGCGATCCCATGTTCGGCGTGATGGTGTCCTGCGGGAGCGGCGGCGGGTTGACGGAGCTCATCGACGACGTGGTGACCGCGCGCGCGCCGGTCGACCGGCGGTTCGCGGCCGACATGCTGGAGCGCCTCCGGATCCGCCGCTACGCGACGGACGACCGGGGGCCGCTCCCCACCGCGCCGGCCGCGGCCTCATCTCGCGCGATTCTCCGAGCTTGCCCTCACGGCGCCGTGGCCCCGCTTCGTGTTCGAGGTCAATCCCGTCAAGTGGACGCGGGATGGTGTGGTGCGCGGTGGACGGGCTCCTCATCATCGACGCGAGACTGACGGGCGGCCCCGGCCGGGCGGCGGCGGCCACTCTGAGGACGTACACTCCGATCCTCGACAGGGAGGAGCCCATGCGAGATCCGGTCGTCACGCGCGCGACGTCGCAGCGGTCGAAGGCCGCGCAAGGACCCGGAGGGCGACACCGGGTCGGTCGTCGGGCAGCCGGCCCGGGTCCAGATCTCGTGCCAGGTGTTCGCCTGTGTTCGCGTGGGATTCCGGTGGGCCGTGGCGGTGGCGGCCAACATCACCAGGATCGTCCCCCGCCCACGAACGCCGAGCGGAGGAAGATCGTCAACGGGTTGTTCGGCGCCGTCCCGCTGGCGCCGCTCAGTGCTGCCGGCCGAGCTGGACGGCAGCCGTGCATCTTCGGCTGCCAGTGCGTCGAAGGTTCGCTGGGGGACCTGGACGCCGCCAGGCTCCGGTGACCGTGACGAAGGACGTCGACCTCCTGCAACCCGGCCAGCCTCCCAAGACGTTCACGGTGACGCTGTCGATCCCCGCGAGTCTCCGCCAGGGATCGGGAACTCGCCAGTAGCCGCGGGCGCGCGTCAGGTCGGACGGCGGTCGGACGCGCCCCCAGAGGTAGGCGCCCAGCGGGGCCAGGAGCGTCAGGGCGGCCGCCGCCAGGAGGCTCGTCGCGAGCGGGCCCCGCGTGAGGATCGCGAGGTCGCCGCCCGACATGGAGAGCGCCTGGCGGAGGGCCTTCTCCGTCAGCGGCCCCAGGATCAGCGTGAAGGCCATCGGCGCGACAGGGAAGTCGATCTTCTTGCACGCGTAGCCCAGGATCCCGAAGGCGATCAGAACGCCCACGTCGAACAGGCTGTTCCGGGTGACGTACGCGCCGACCGCCGTGAAGGCCAGCACCAGCGGGAACAGGATGGAGTAGGGGACCGGAGGAGCTGCACCCACAGGCCGACCAGCGGAAGGTTCAGCACGAGCAGGATCACGTTGCCGACGTAGAGGCTCGCGATGACGGCCCAGACGAAGTCGGGCCGCTCCCGGAACAGGAACGGCCCGGGCGTGAGCCCGTTCATCATGAAGGCTCCGGAGCAGGACGGCGAGGGTCGGGGAGGCGGGCACGCCGAGCGTGAAGAGGGGAATCATCGACGCGTCTCGCGTAGGCGTTGTTCGTCGTCTCCGGGCCGGCCACGCCCTCGATGGCGCCCCGCCCGAACCGCTCGGGATGCCGCGACACGCGCTTCTCGACCGCGTACGAGATGATCGTGGGCAGGATGGTCCCGATGCCCGGGATGAGGCCGAGCAGGATGCCGATCCCGGTGCCCCGCGCGATGGGCATCGCGGAGTCGGCCCAGTCCTGGCGGGTGAGCATCGTGGATTCGACGCGCGCGGGGCGGTCGGCGCCGCCCGCTCGTCCAGGTTGGCGAGGATCTCGCCGATGCCGTAGAGCCCCATGATGACCGGCACGAAGCTGATCCCGTCGAGGAGGTCGGGGATGCCGAACGTGAGCCGGGGCGTGCCCTCGACGAGGTCCGCGCCGGGGACCGAGAGCGCGGAGGCCCAGGAGGGCGCTGAGGAGCCCGGTGAGGAGGGAGCCTCCCGACAGCCCGACGACCAGCGCCAGCCCGAGGACCATGAGGGCGAAGAACTCCGGCGGCCCGAACGAGAGCGCGACGCGCGCGAGCGGCGGCCGCGACGACCAGGACCAGGGTGGCCACGGTGCCGCCGATGAACGAGCCGATCGCGGCGATCGCCAGCGCGGCGCCGGCCCGTCCCTGCCGGGCCATCTCGTAGCCGTCGATGGCGGTGACGGCGGAGGCGGCCTCGCCGGGGACGCGCATGAGGACGGTGGTGATCGTGCCCCCGTACATGGCGCCGTAGTAGATCGCCGAGAGCATGATGATCGCGCCGGTCGCGTCGAGCTTGAACGACAGCGGGAGGAGGATCGCGATGCGGCGATCGGGCCGATGCCCGGCAGCACCCCAACCGCCGTGCCGATGACGCTGCCGACGAGCGCGAACAGGAGGTTCGCGGGGCGCAGCGCCACGCCGAACCCCGCGAGCAGGCTCCAGAAGGCGTCCATGAGCGCGCCTCCGGCCGGGATCCGCCGGCGCTACTTCTTGACCTTGTCCAGGATCTTGCCGATCTCGAGCTGCTCGGCCTGCACCTTGACGGCGACGTCCCGAATCTGGGCGCCCGTCTTGTACTCGATGAGCTCGCCGATCTTCTCCAGCTTCTCGATCGTGGCCGGGTCCTTCATGGCCTTGGCCAGGGCGTCCTCGAGCTTCTTGCGCACGGGCTCCGGCAGGTTCGGCGGGCCCACCACCGCCGAGAGGTTCCGCGCGCTGAACCCGTAGAGCTTCGAGGTGAGCGGCACGCCCATCTTCTCGAGCTCGGGCCAGGACGTGCTGAAGACGACCAGCGCGCGGATGGCGCCCGACTTGAGGTGCGACACGGTGGCCGCGGCGGAGTTCGCCTCGGCCTGGACGTCGCCGGCCGAGGAGCTTCAGCACCTGCTCGGCGCCGCCCGACGTCGGCACGGTGCGGTACTCGAACCCGCCGGTGGCCTTGGCGAGCTGCGCCATGGCGATGTCCGGGAGCCCGAATCCGCCGGAGTTGGCGGTGACCAGCTGGTGGGGATGCGCCTTGGCGTGCGCGACCAGCTCCTGCACGGTCTTCCAGGGGCTGTCCCCCTTCACGAACAGCGCATAGAACGACTCGTGCGTGGAGCCGATGAACGTGAGCCGGAAAGCGATCGAACAGCAATAATGGTAACTGAAATCGAAGCAATACC
>ERZ1370068.4073-contig-3167_pt1 | contig 57176 bp, 96 predicted proteins | sample MGYA00561227_ERZ1370068 | MGnify/ENA primary metagenome ERZ1370068 (study PRJEB38410, sample SAMEA6850437) | metagenome | study: Metagenomic assessment of the ecological functions of the soil: analysis of the soil microbiota associated with the... | reverse complement strand
GCTACGTATTGCTAAAGCTCGGAAAAGTAATGAAACCAAAGCAACAGATATGAGAAATGAGGAAGTGCCGGGTCAAGATATATCTAATTGAGCGCTGAGAATGAAAGACTCCTTCAGTCTTTGCCGTAAGCCCCTCGTCTGAGTTATACGACTCAGTGGTCTATTTCATAAATAGACCACTTTGTCGAGCCGGCCGAAGTGCTGGCGATGTGCTTAATTCTGACTGGCCATCAAAGGACCTGGGCTTGGCTACTGGCCCAATGTAGCCCGCGCAGCGACCACGTTGTCGAAGAACACGACGTTCACGGGATTCTCAGTCCAAAGCGGCTTCATGGTTATGTAACTTCCAAAGCTCAACGTGTTGGCTTATAAGCTGGCCGGTCTCCTCCGCCAGTTGATGCCTTTCCAGTGTCCCCTGCAATACCGCTCATCCAGAAGGCCTGTTCACCGTCCGGACGACTGGCGTAAGCTGCAGTTTCAGCAGACAGAACTCGGACGCAGATCCAACGATCCCGCGATAGCTGCGCGCCACCGTAACGCCGGCAGCTGTTCTGCATTTGCCAGTCCCCGCGGTGGACGGCTCCATTTCATGCCAGTGAATCAAAAGTTCCAGCGCGGCCCGTGCGGTCTTAGCGCCCCAGTTACCCCACGGCTCGATGCGGCGGTGGAGGAACTCAAGCTCGCTGCCTTCCGGGTTTGATGCCGGCCCCTGCCGAAATCTGCTCCACTTCATCGCCTCCGCGCCTCGTTCGCCCGCAGCGTGACGGTAAATGACGCACATAATCGTGCACCCGGCGTCGAAACGAGCAGAAACCGGAGGAAAATCACCGCAAAATCCGCCGGCTCGAACCACTTACCAGCTGCTGCCGCCGCCTCGTAAAACCCAGATGTGCCCCGTGACGCGCGACAGCGGCTTCCCCAACCTCATGTCCGCCCTGGTAGCACCCAGCACCTTGCTTATTCTGTTTCGCCCGTTTCATCCCAACCGTCGCCAGAGGTTCCCGATTCAACACGCGAAAACTACGTGTCGGCGTGTTCACCAACCCGCATCACCGGGAAAGCCGGCCGTAAGACCCCACTTTACCGGATGGTAGTTCAATTTTTGCCAGCCAAGCGACAGTACCGGACGCCGCCGTGAACGATATCGCCCCAATAAAGGCCAGCACGCGTCATTACAGAGATACAGACGTAACGTGGCCAACAAGGACAGAAAGCCGCTTCTGTTGTGTTAAACAGGATTTTCAACTTGTTGTGCCACCGGAGGGCTGGAAAGAAAGCCCGCGGAACGGAAAGAAAAGTTCAAAGGTATCGCTCTGGTCAAATGGCATTGTAGGTATTTCCTCCGGGCGCGACCCCGTGTCAGCAGAGAATCGGAGAAGCCGCAGCGCTTCCGCATTCACCCACCCTTTGTCCGGAAAGGTGCGTCCCCACTCCGCCGGCGTCACGTCGCGCGCTTCATGCCAACCGGGTGTTTCACACCAATCCAGGAACTTTCGCAGCGATGCACGCACGGTTGTCGATGCTCCCGATTCCAACAGCCTCCCGCGCCATCGATCCCTGGTGCTTCCCATGGCTTACCACCGCGTTGTAGATCGGCGTGTGCCCGCCGAAACCCTCCGATCCAGATCATCCACGTTCGCCCGCGCGTTCACGTCCGCGCCATGGGCCAGCAGCAATTCGAAAATATCCTCCTCATCGAAATCGATCGCCAGGTGCAGCAGCGTTGTTCCATCAATCGGCGTCCAGTGCATTCCGGACCGTCCATCCTTCGCGCAACCCAGTTCCGGCGGATAAATTTCCGAGACAACTGAACCGTCGCTCGATCAATCCCGGATCACGCCGCAGAAAATCCTTCAGCCGCGCCACATCGCCGCGATGAAATGCCATCATCGGCGTGTCCGGCAAGTGCGTAACCCTGCCGCGCGAAAATCTCCAGCACCGCGTGCTTCCCCGCTGGATTCCGCCCATACGTCTCCAGCGCCAACGCCAGCGGCGCAAGCCGATTCCCTTGGCATCGGTGAAGGGCGCTCCCAAATCCGCCAGGAAACCGAGCCCCGCCGGATTCAGCGTTTCGCACGCCCCCATCACGAGCCCGGGCGCCAGCTTCGCCCCGTGCTCATGCAGCCAGCGCGCGCATTCCAGCTTCCCTGGAGCAACGCGCGATCAAACGCATGCTGGTGATCCCGCGCCCCGAGCGACGCCACCGCCTTGATGATTTCCAGCCTGTCCGAGATTCGCCGCATGGCTCATCGGCGGCCCCCAATTCCCGCTCCACAACGGGATGTGCAGCAGATTCGGATTCGCCCGCAGCAGCCGCACCACCGTCTCGCGATCATCTTTGTGAATCGCCTCCTGCAAAGACCTGCGACTGTGTTCGCGTTGATCCGCTCCTTCAACTCCGCCCAATTGGAAAACCCATACTCACGCGCGACGACAAGCTGCGCATCATTCAGGAGAAATTTGCCGCCGAAATGGCTGCAGGGTCCGCTCCCGAAATTTTGGATGCCGCCGCCCGATCCGATCCAGCGCCTCTGGCAGCCTTGCCCGCCACTCCTTCAACAACGCGCGCGCTTCCCGTTTCGGAACATCAAGATGGGGCTTATCAGGCAGTCCCCGTGAAACCGTAGCCATAACCTTCCTTCCTCATTGCGCCCGTTCGTCCGCCAACTTCGGGCAAGAAAGTCAGGTTCCGAATTGTTAGTTAGCAGACCGGTTGGGCTTGGCCCATTTCCGCGGACAGGATGCTTCCGGCAAGCGGGAGGATCCTGACCAAACCCGGAGAGATCGCAAGCTTGCAGTAGCGCGGCAGCTGTGGGCGCACTGGAAGTCTCTGCGATGTCGGTAAGATTTTCAACGATCCGACACCAACCAACAGTCTTTTGCATTTTTTCGCGAGCTACTTCGTTCCTTTCGGCTAGAAGCCGATATCTGCAAATGGCCCTGTCCTGACTGGGCGCTGGGTTTTGAGGAAGAAGAATTGAAAATTGAAAATTGAAAATCTGAGACCTGTAATTTCCGGGATGGCGCCGGGCGGCGATTACGGCCATGAACCACGAGGAACTGTCAGCGCGACTTTGCGCTTCGCGGCGCGCGTCGGGAAAGTGGTGGATGCGTTGCCGGACACACGGCTCGGGGCGGCATGTCGCTGGACAGCTTCGTGCGCTGCGGCACGTCTGCCCCGCCCAACTACGACGAGGGAAGCGCCGCTGAGAGCAAGCCCGACTTTGCTCACAAACTGAACGTGGCTCTAAGGAACTGGTGGAAACGCGTGGGTGGTTGCGCTTCGTCATTATCGCTGAATTGCTTCCCGCCAAACGCATTGACGACGGTTCTCGACGAATGTGACCAACTTTGCCGCATTCTTGGCAAGTCTGTCGCGACCGCCAAAGGCAAACGCCGGAAGACATGACGAAAGCGGCGGCGACGCTGGCCGCACTTGAGCGATTCCTGATTTTCAATTTTCACTTTCAATCGCGCCACTAAACTCCAGCACGCGCGTCGCGTTTTTTACGAACTGATTCGCAGATCTGAGACCAATCGCCGCGTGGCTTTCTGAAATATGGAGCAGGAGTTAATGATATTCGCGAATGTGCCCCAACGGGCGCTCCTGGATCATTTTGCCCCGACGTCGTAACACCAGAGGGCAGCGTGGTCGCGGATGTAGAGGCGTCCGTTTGCGACGACAGGGTAGGCCCAGGATTTTTCCCATTTGTCCGCGCGGCATGCGGCGGCTGGTCGGGAGGGGTAAAGCGGCCCCGGGCCGATAGCCCTCGGAGGATGGTTCGACCGGTGCGACGTCGCCGTTTTCGCCGTGCAGATAAAGGCGGTTATCGGCGTAACACATGGACGCGGGCCCGAGCGCACGATCTTCCCAGAGTAATTCTCCGGTCGTAAATTTAAGGCACCGCATGGCGCTGCCTGTGGTCCCGTAAAGGTGGTCGCCGGGAGTTTGATGACGCCGCCGATGGCAGTGGATTCTTTGCGGAAAAGTAGGCTTCTTCAGCAACGAACTTCCCGTCTTTGACGGTGAGGTGCACAGCGCCACCGCCCGTGCCGGCCGAGGCAACGTAGATATAATCGTGAGCGGCAACTGGGGTGGGAATGTTGGCTCGGCGTAGACGCTGACGGGTTTGGCGTAGCGCCAGAGAAGCTTCCCGAATTTGCGTCGACCCCGAACCAGACCTTTGGAAAGCGAGTTGGACGCACTGTTTGGTTCCGCTGGAGCTGACGAGGGATCGCGGGATGAGAACGCGGCTCATCGGCCTCCGGGAAGGCGCATTTCCAGAGAATGGCGCTCGTGTTCCTGTTGAGAGCTGACGAGAGTAGCCTCGGACCCACCGGCGTGCAGATGAGTGCGTCTCCATCGATGAGAGAGACTCGGCGTAGGCCCAGGGGCCCGGTTTGCCCGCGAAATCGGCCCGCAGGCTTTGTGCCACCGCGGTTTGCCGTCCGTCCTCTCTGATCGAGGCGAGGTCGCCGTCCGAACCAAGCGCATAAAGGTATTCACCGTCAACGGTGGGCGTGGATGTAGCGGCGGCGTAATTGGCTTGCGAGATGTTGGTCCCCCACATTGCTCCAGCGCGGTCTGCCACAGACGCTTGTCCGTCATTCACCGAGCGAGCCTGCACGAACTCGTTGTTCCGGGGTCTCGTTGCCGAGCGTGTAGAGATGTTCGCCGAGCACCGAGAACGAAGAATAGCCGTTGCCGAGATCGGTTCGTTTTCCAAAGCAGTTTGGGACTCCCGGGAGGCCATTCTTTGAGGAGGCCGGTTTCTTTTGAGGTTCCGTCGCGTTGCGGGCCGCGCCATTGCGGCCAGTCATCGGCGCTGAACGGGACGGGCCGAGAAAACAAAGCCCGAGTGTGAGTATTCAATTGCGTTTTCATAATTAACAGAACACAGTTTGCCAAGAGCCGTTTTGCCCGGGGCGAGGCGCGAGGAAGTGTATCGCAGGCGATCCTCGACCGAGCGAGCAACGAAGCCCCAGGGCAAAACGGCCTTGGCCCGGAGGGTTGCGGCGCTTTTGGCTTGTGGCTTCGTTGCTCGTCGGGTCACAGAGCGCTGCGGCTATGCTCCCCTCCTCGCGCCTCGCCACAAGCCAAAATCGCCTGCAACAAACTGTATTCTATCCCACGGTCTGGTGAGTAATACCTTTTTGCGCCACCGCCTTCGCCACAAAGTTCCGGCACCCGCAGCCTCCGTGTCCACACGTGCCAAGCGTCGCCTCGCCCAGCAGGGCCTCGGCAATGACCCGCGCCAGGACATGATTACCCGCGTCGTTGAGATGCAGGCCATTCACTCGGCAGCCGCCCGGTGGTGACTTCGCGCAGGCCTCCCGGCTCGCTGCGAACAAATCGACAAACAGGCGCCCGCGCGCCTTAGCCGCGTCGCCGATGGCCCGCGCGTAGGCCGCCAACGTCGCGATTCCGCGCGCGGCGCTGTCCTCGCGCCAGAGAAACCGTCCTCGACGGCGGTCGGCGCGAGCAACACCAGCTTCGCTCCCAGGATGCAACCGTGCGCGAGCTGGTCGAGATACAAAGCAGCCAAGCTGCAGCGCGGAAATCCTTCAGCCCGGCGGCGCTGGCGAACGACTCATTTGAACTTTGTGTCATGAACATAAATACGATGACGTTCGCGGCAAGGGATTTTTCGGCCAGACGAGGCGCGAGCGACGAGCATATCCCGCAGTGGATCTGTAAGGAGCGAGCAACGAAGTCTGGCCGAAAAAGAACTGCCGCCCGGAGGTTGCGCCGAATTTGGCCTGTGGCTGCGTTGCTCGTCGGTTACAGACCCACTGCGGGGTATGCGCCCTCCTCGCGCCTTGCCACAGGCCAAATTGGGCGCAACGAACGTCATCGTATTTATGTTCATGACCACTAAGCCGGAACGATGCAGTTGGAGCGCGGAATTTATTCCGCAGGAGCGTGGAATGTTCAACCGGGCCGCAGACTTCCACGGTGGCGCCTTGCTCCTCCAGGCGGCCACTCTTCAGTGACGGGGTTCTGGATGGGATGACGCAGCCCAAAACCCCAGCCCACAGACCGTGCGAACATCCCAGCGGAATAAATTCCGCGCTCCTATCGCATGGATACGGCCAAGCCCAACGACGACGCACCCGCCGGCCACTGGACGAGCAGCGATTTCAATGTGCTCCTCGTATCCTTCCGGCCGCAGCCGGTAGCCCACCTCGTCGCCGGTCCACGCGAAAGAGCTGAAAGTGAAGCTTCAGTTCGGGATGCGCGAGCTGCACTGCAGCGCCTCGGAGCCCCCCGTGCTCGCCCAGCCGCTCGATCATCGAGTTGCCATAGAACAGAACGGTGTCGCCTGGTTGGAAGATGATTTCGGCGCAGGCACTGGTGGGTAAGACTATGGCCGATGCCAGCACTGGCGAGGATACGCAAGATCGGGACGCAATCGGTTGATCGCACGGACATTTTCCTACCACTTATCCAATGTCACGCAAGAAACAAGACCCGGCTCCACTCACCAGTGAAACAGCGAGACTCGTGCTTAGGTGGTCCATTTCGACAAATACGATCACGTTCGTTGCGCCCAATTTGGCCTGTCGCGGCGCGAGGACGGCGCATACCCCGCAGTGGGTCTGTAACCGACGAGCAACGCAGCCACAGGCCAAATTCGGCGCAACCCGGAGGGCGGCAGTTCTTTTTCGGCCAGACTTCGTTGCTCGCTCCTTACAGATCCACTGCGGGATATGCCGCCCGTGCGGAAAGCACTCGCGCCTCGTCTCGGGCCGAAAATCCTTGCCGCAGAACGTCACCGTATTTATAAAATGGACCACTTAGGGTCCGTCAAGGGCGCAGGAGCGAGACGATGGTCCGCCATCCGGGTGTGTTGTCGCCAGGAGTCACATTTGATATAGGATTGCCGCCAGTTCCGCCCCAAAGCTTCGGATCGAACGCGGCCCGTGTCGTGCAGAAGTTGATGTGGCCGTCTCCCCAAAGGACATTGAGGCCGCACGGATTCTGCCACTGTATGAGCCAGGGTGCCCCAGGTATAGATCAGGTCCGTCATCATTGACCGCTGCGCGCTTAGTTCCGTCTGCTTGGCGGCCACTTGCGTCCAGCCCTGCTCCGCGTCCCTCGCCAGTTTGGCAGGCACGTCCGTTTGCGGGAAGCAGGTGTAGGTCGTATTGACCTCGGCCATCGATTGCGCACATGGGCCAGGGGACTTTGGCGCTTTCGAAGTATTTCTCTCAAAAACAATTAACAAATCCTTCTGATGCCTTGAGGCTTGGACAATAGAATATTCCCGGTGTCCGCAGATAGTTGCCGACGTAGAGATACCCCAGGTTCACCGCATACTTCGGATTAGCCGGTTTACCGGTTTTTGAGGATGGGTCCCAAAAGCAGATAACCTCGCTAGGGTTGGGAACCCGCAATTGGTCCGGATCGAATTCGGTGGCGGAAGCCTGTCCTGATTGTCATCGGCGCATAGGAACAGTGCCAGGCCCATTTGTCGGAGGTTGTTCAAGCAGCTTCGTCTTTCTTGCGCCTCTCTCCTTCGCGCGCGGACAACGCAGGAAGGAGCAGACTCGCCAGAATCGCGATGATGGCGATCACGACTAAGAGTTCGATCAGCGTAAAGCCTCGGTTTGCCGCGCTCCGGAGATCAGGAACGCCCGGCCGTTTTTACCCGGCCACATGGTAATGAAAGAAGAATCATCAGCGGAAAGTATTCTGCCCACTGAAAATTCAACTGGAATAATCGGTTCTGCCCCGACCGCAATTCAGGCGTTTGACGACGGCAAACCACACGAGTTGGGCCTGGACGACAGTCACGCCAGTCATCACATCCGGGAAACGGCTTAGCCGGTTAGCTCATGCGCTAACAAACCTCAGGGAGCCAGACGCTCGCAAAATCCTTGAAGAGTGTAAAGGCCTTTGAGCGAGGCGGAACGGCAAGAGTGTTGGCCTGCCCGTTGGTGCGTAAAGGGGTCGCACCTCACTCATTATCTATTTGTTGCATGGGCGTGTTTGATCAATGTGGCGATTTCGGAATCTTGGCCACCCGCCTGGACAAACGTTGCACCGGCCCCGTAGCACTCGAATATTCTGTTTCAACCGTTCACTCAATTCCCGAAAACTCCCGCAATGGATCAGCCAATGCGCCATAGTCACAGAAACTCCCCCGTTTCCGGGATCCGCGCGTGTCAAATCAATAATCAGTAGGGGCATGACCCCACTGCCAAGCGACTTAATGATGGAGGCCGCTGATGAGCCGACAATCAGGAATTACGCCACGCGCTGGTGACCGGCAGCAACCGCGAATCGCGGCCGTCCATCGCCTTGAACTGGCTGCGCGGGGTCGCCGTCGCCGTCCACAATCACCGGCCTCCCTCTGCGTGGTGGCGGGACCTGGCCCGATCCCCTGCCGTCGAGCGGATGTTCGACGATCCGCCGGGCGTTCGGCGGCTGGATGTTCTTGTGAACGCCGCCGCGCAAACTCCAGCCCCGTGCTAGATCTTCGGTATGCGATCAATCTGCGCGGGCATTCCTTCCGCGCCCAGCACGCCGGCCGCCTGATGCGCGAGCGGGACGGCGGATGGATCCGGCACACGACACCGTCCCGCGACGCCACTACGCCCATTACAGTCGCCACAAAGCCGGTCTGGAGCATTGCCTTTCAGCCGGGCGCTCGCCCTGGAGTTGGCGGATTTCAACATCCAAGTGAATAACCTGACGGTCGGCGGGGTCGCTACCCGCTATAAATCTTGAAGATGCGCAAAAGGCCAGCAATCCCAAGCTGAGAAGGAACAGGCTCGATTAGCATCAGGCACGCTCGTAAGCGTGATCGAGTAATCAAAAAGTCGTTGTGACGAGCTCACCGGAAGAAGGACTGCGCCGATATGGAAGCGGAAAAGAATACATCCCCGCCGGAACGAGCCCCCAATTCAAAAGACGGGCACGCGGAGGGGACAGGAGCAGCAACCGATCGTTACCGGATCTAAGAAGGCGATGTCGGCTATGTTGTTAATCCCCCTCTCCAGATCTGGCCACGCCACTGACCGGTGGCCCGAACTGTTAAACAGTCCGTCAAGCTCCCAGGACGCCTGGGACTCACTGTTGCAGCGCTTTCGTCAATACCTACGTGAATGGTGACATGGTAACGGTGCGGAGCGGCCGTGTTAGCGGCGCAATGAGATCGCGCCGAACCACCCGAATTCGAATCCGCATTTATGAATTGAAATCACGATCGGCCAGCCGAAGCTCGCCCATCTGACTGAGATAAAGTGCAATGAAACCGATGTCGGCAAAGCGGTCGCGCGGCAGAGCTGGAAGAAACCCTGCTGCTCCATCGCCAATTCCAGGAAGTAAGATGGGGTCTTCATAGATTCTGTCAGCCCGCGTCGAGGTTAATAGGAGCAGCTAAACTATTTACTCAGCGCGACAAAGTGTCAAGATCAAATGACTCATTCCATTCGCTCGGCATGCAGATTTTTCTCATCTGACGTCCGTCCAGACTGTATCAGTGGGCAGGGCGGGTCTTATCGAGGTAAATGCGTTTGGCCTTGAGCGGCATTAGCACTATCGAATTGCGAGTGGCGAGCCCAGCTGACCCAGTGGGACAAACCCAACGTCGCTAAGACAAAGGATCTGCGTTTTCAAAACGCCGAATTCCTTGTAAAAGCGCTGTTAAGCAGACCCACTAAGTTACCACCTCACGCCAGGCGGAGGGTTCCCCGGCTGCAATGAGTGCAAACCCGCTGCGATATTGTGAGCTGAGATGATCCTGAAGTCCCCGCAAAAAGGAGCCGGCATGCCTTCTTCTGGGCTGCTTGTTGCGCAAGCAAAACTCACGACCAGCCAGGACACATGCCCAACACGCGTGCCGCCCGTGGGGCGAGCGAACCCTGACCGTGATCCTCCTCCAGCGCGTATCATCCAGCCGGTGGTAAAGTCAGCCTCGGTGGCCCAATATACCCTCGCTGGGCGTCCAGCAGCCCTTCGGCATCCAATCGTTCCACGTGCGGCGCTGCTGGATGAGATTGCGGGCTTCCCTGCGACTGGCGCCCACATCCAAGGCGCACCGGCGTGTGCGCAACCAGTCCGGATCTGCGCCGCCGCCGCAAAGCCGACTTCCTCCGGCGTCACGCGTTGCGGGTCGCCAACGCACTTGAATCTCTCCCGCCGCGGATCGATTATGCTCCCCGGTGCAGGGCCCGGGCTTGCTTCGTGGGCGGAGGGGGAAAAGGCCGCAGCTTGCAGCTTTTTCTCCAACGCCTCGAAGAGGGTTTGTTGGATTCTTTTTGACCGTGACATACGTAATCGCCTCCTCGCTCAAAGACAACCTTCCGTGCCGTCACATCCTGCGTGTGTTCAGGGGGCATCCATCACCACCAGCTTGCCCTCCACGTTCTGGCGATCCGGCGCGAGGGCTTGCGCCGCCGGGATCTCATTGCTCTGGTCGGCCACGGCGATGGTCCCCAGCCAGCGCCCGCTCTCCACCCCGAAGCTGCTGACCAGCTGGACTCCGCGAGCGTGACGCAGGGTCTTGCCGTCGATGGCGATGACGCCACCATGAGCGGACCAACTTTTCCTGCCAGCGCAAAGGGATCCGTTCCAACCAATCCTCATTGACGGCCTCTGAGCACGCGGAAAAGGCCGTCCCTTGCGGAGTAACGGATCCGGCAGTGTCTTGCGATTCAGGCGGAATCCCAGAACGCGCAACTGTCCCTGGGAAAGGGTCCGCGCAAAGGCAGCCGCCAAATCGCGCTGGCCTCGCACCACGCCCGCGAAGGTGGCCAAGACCATCAGCCACCATGCCGGCGATGGGATACAAGAGTCCTTCGCGCGCGCGAAACTCCGGCAGCTCTTTGAGCTGGCTCAACAGGCTTTGCATCTCCTTCACTTTAGTGGTGCAACGCAGCACGGCTTGTTCCTCCACCACCGCCCACTCCGGTGGGCGTGGCTGAGCGCAGCTTCTGACAGGCGCCCTTGACTCAGCTCCTTCCCAAAGCTGCTTGGGTTGATCATGTGCCTCATAGAAATCTTGAGCACATCGACCAAAGCCCGAAGTGGGTCCTAACTCCGACCACCGCCGCTGACTTTGTAGGTGGTGCCGCGAAAGAACTGCGTGGATTGACGAAAGGTTTCCACCAGCGCCACCGGATGCCCCCATCGTTCTTGCCAGATCATTGGACAGTGACGGTTGAGGTATCAGTTTGAGCAGGCGGCTGGGGCAGGTTGGGGTAATGGCAATCGGGCAAGACCAGAAAGCGGGAATTACTGACGACCAGAGGGCGACGGCGCGCGACGCTGTTCCGGAGTCCAGCCGATGAACTGTTCACGGTAACGCAGGTTGAAAGAGCCGGCGCTAGAAAGCCAGCAAGGCCAGCCACTGACCTCGATAGGCTGGCCACGTAGCGAAGATTCTCGCCCACCAACGTGGCGCGACTTGAGGTAGTGATGAGCGATGATCAAACCATCGAACCGCTCGGACGTCCGCTTCCTTGGTCAGCAGTCGGATTGGAACTGATCCAGAACTCTGTTCAGAAGGGGTGGGACGACGAAATCGCGTTTTGCGTTCCGGCATGGAAAAAAGTGAAGCCATGAGCCGCAACGGAATGTCCCGCAAAAAAGTAGCTAAATCTCAATGTCACCGGCTTACCAGAGCGGGAGGTCCAATACCCGTCTGTGGCATGGCAGATTTTCATCTGTCGTCTCGTCCAGATCATCAGTGGGTGAGCGGGAAGTTCCATCGAGGTAAATGCGGCCGGCCTGGAGCGGCATTAGCACTATCGAATTGCGAGTGGCGAGCCCAGTTTCCTGACCCAGTGGGACAAACCCAACGTCGCCAAGACGCAAAGGATCTCTGCGTTTTCAAAAACGCCGAATTCCTTGTAAAGGTGTTACTGTTACAGACCCACTGTTACTTCACCTCACGCCAGGCGGGAGGGTTCCTTGGCTGCAATGAGTGCAAACCCGCTGCGATATTGTGGAGTTTGAGATGATCCTGGAAGTCCCGCGTGCTGAGCCGGCGGTTCTCTTCTGGGCTGCTTGAGCCAAGCGCAAGCAAAACTCACGACCAGCCTGCGACACATTCCCAACACGCGCCCAGGCGAGCGAACCCGACTGTGATCCTCCTCCAGCGTATCATCCAAACGGTGGTAAAAAGCTTCGCCTCAATGGCCCAATACCGTCGCTGGTGTCCAGCAGCCCTTTGGCATTCAATCGTTCCACTGCGGCGCTGCTAACCCGACTTCGCGGATTGATCTCCCTTTTGGCAGAATCTTCACGACACAAACCATTGATTTGCAGGGTGGTTTGCTTGCAAAAGGCCAAAGTGCCTGTCGTGCAGACCTACCCTGTTCCCAGGCGGACGTTCTGTGTGTATAATCAACCGCCATTATGTTTCTGCGTTCGAGCACGCGAAAAAGAAAAATGGCAAGGAGCATCGCTACTGGTTAGTCGCAAGCTTGCGGTAACCGTGTATTATCTCGCAGGTCCGAGTTATGCCCAGTTGACTTTGATGCGAAGCGGATTCGGCTTCGCGTTTGCCTGACTTCCTTGGTTAGGGTGAAGGGTGGCGGCGGGACCTTTGAAACACAATGTGTTTTGCGGTCCGGCGCACCTGGAGCGACTCTTCAGGCGGGGAAACTGTCGCCGCAACGGCCGCGGGCCTATTTGCCATAATCCTGCCGCCTTTTGGTGCCGTTTCTGATCTCGCGCGGCTACACGTTCGGCTCGATCCGGTCGTACCTTCTCGATCCGTCGAACACTTTGGACGCTGGCTGAGGGATCAGGGGATTCGCAGTCCCAAGTTCTGTGAGGATCACCTGCAATCATTTCGAGCATCACTTACCCCGGTGTCGCTGTCCCAAACCAGCCCAAAGAACGTCCTGAAAGTTAGGCGGCGCTCTATCATTTTTCCTCGAGCTTCGCGAAATCGAAAGCTGGATCAATGACTCGACCTCGCACGCGCGCCAAAAGTCTGTCGCATCGCTCCCCATGACTGCGTATGACCTGCATATGAACCGAGTTTGTGGGCTTTCGGCTTCGACACGACGAAGTCGACAGCACTATGCCCGCGTATTTCTGAATTGGCGATTTACCGCCAGCGGCTCCGCCTTCGAAAACTGCGAGCCGCAGGTAGAGGATTTGTAATCTTTCGGGCACGAGAACTCAGCCCTCCGCGACGCACATGATGTGATCGTTGGCTCGCAGTTTTCTGCCGACTCCTCGAGCTCTCACACCGCATCGCTATGAAGTTGGCTGATGCGAGTGGCTCGCCCAGTAACGACTGGCTCAACAGCCTGCAAAGACACTGGAGCGGAAGCAATGGCAGCGGTTTCTGAACAGTTTTCCTGCACGACTGCAAGCGGGCAGCGCCGCATCATTATGCCCTCTGCTTGTGCCTTCGGTCTCGAGCTGGCGCGAAGTGCCGCTTTGACTTGACGACCTAGACTGGCGGCAAATGACACTCCGACTCGATCAACCAAACAGCGTCGGCAGCGGCTCCCAAGCCGATGCCGGACCGAGCTGCCGCCTGGTAAAATACCTTCAGCACGGGACGGCCTTCGACGGAGAGTCGCGCTTTTCCCCTTTTTGTTCGCCTCCGACCTCCTGTGGCCAAGCCTGCAACTCACGCATGTGCGAGGCGCCATGCGGCGTGCTTTCGCTCGATGTGGATTGACGCCACTGGCACCCATATCTTGCGACACACCTGGCCACTTTGGGCGCACTGTCGCGGGTGAGCCTCAGTTTCATTGCCGACGCGTTCTGGGTCAAGGCAGGTCGTTTATCGATCTCCGCTACGCTTCCACCTCAATTCCATGAACTCCGCCGCCGCTTTGCCTGGCCAGCAAAAACAAAGATGAAAAGAGCATGCTGCACCGCGTGCGATCGCATCTGGCTCACCGTCGCGCCCCGCTTCCAACCTGACCGCGACATCTTGCCGCTGATTTCGCTGGCTACATCGACGGCGGTCATCGAGGTCCTTTGACCAGCGAACTGATGATCCGTTGGGCCAGCACCCAAGCCGAGTCGGTTCTATTGGGCAAATAAAGGGCTGGGGTGGTTCGTGTCTCTTTGCCAAGTAAGTTCGGTCGAGAGTCGAGCCGCGAACGCAGCTGCCTCCACGTCATCTGTTTGGCCCTGGCTCGGCGAAATCCGCCGCCACCTTTACACCTCGGCTCAGGTCCAGCAGATACCCGTCGAGCAGCTCGACTGACAGGACGGATTCGTTCCTCCACGTTTCCCAGAGCTTGATTGGCTTATTGGCCTGCACCGGACTGCGCATCTCCGGAAGCACTGCGTCTGAAAGTGGGCGATGTCGATTGGAGGCAAAGTTCAGCGGAGCCGGAAACCATCAACACCAACGCCGCCCATGACTCTCTCTGCGTCGGCGTCGTAACCGCAGATCGGGCAGGTGTACGGTCTTCAGCGCTTTTGCAGATGGGAGACGGCGAGAGCTGGCGCCCCGCTCTACCGTCGTCGATCCTTCGGACGGACCCTCGCTGGCTGAACGGCGAGAGCCCTTTCCGCGCGCACGGTCGGGCCGCAGGCGTCGTGGTTCTCCCAGGAAGCGCGGCCGTGCTGTTCGATGGGGGAGTGGTCGGTCTCGAGGCCTAGCGATCGGATGGAATCCGCCTGTAGGTCCCGACCGGCTCGAGAGCTCTGCCGAGGGCGTTCCCCTGGGGCCGTGCAGGTCCCCCGGGAGGGCTTCCGATCGTTCTTTCGTCGAGCATCAGACGACGGGAGGCTATCCGAAGATCGCGAACGTGATCGCCGCCAGACCTCGCGCGCGACTGGGACGCCTCCGGCCACGCGACGCCACGCGTTCGAGGCGGTCTCCTATCGGCGGCAGCCGCGCGCTGCTGCGCGCCCAGGAGGAGGCGCTCGATGCGCTCTTCCGCTGACCGCCGCGATCGACCTCAACGCCGATGTCGGCGAAGGCGCCGGCGAGGAGCCTCTATCGCGCTGATCACCTCGGCGAACATCGCGTGCGGCGGACACGCGGGCGACGCGGGCTCCATGCGCGAGGCGGTGCGCTCGCCATGGCGCACGGCGTCGCGATCGGCGCGCACCCGAGCTACCCGCGATCGCGACGGGCTTCAGGCGCGGCGAAGCCTCGCGCCGGAGCCCCTGGCTCGCGCCGTCGCGGCGCAAGTCGCGGCGCTGCTCGCGATCGCGGACGCCGTCGGGCGCGCGCGTGCGCCACGTCAAGCCTCACGGAGGCCTCTACAACGATGCCGCCGCGACGAGCGACGTCGCCTCGCGGTGGCCGAGGGCGTCGCCGTCGGTCTCGCACGCGTTGATCCTCGTCGGGTTGGCGGCTCTCCCGCGCTCGGCCTCTGGCGCGAGCGCGGCTTCCGTCGCCGCCGAGGGGTTCGCGGACCGGGCCTACGCGGCCGACGGCACGCTCGTTCCCGCACTGCGAGCCGGGGCCTCATCACCGGACCCGGCAGGCGGCGGCCCAGGCGATCGGACTGGCACGCGGCGGACGCTGCGACACGATCTGCGTTCACGCGGATACGCCGGGAGCGGGGCGATCGCCGCCGCGGTTCGTCGCGGACTCGAAGATGCCGGTTTGCGATTTCCGCTCTGGATACTCGAGAACGCGGGACCTAGACTGCGCGGAGCTTGGCTTCAGGAGGTTCGCGATCCGCGCGGGGCTCGCCCCTCCTCGGCGCCGCCCTGCTTTGCGGCGGTGCCTTTGCTTCCGAGCCTGGCCTTTCTGCCCTATGTCGCGCTCGTTCCGTGGACCGTTCTCTACATGGGCGCGCGAACCGAGAAGCGTCTCCGCTCTCTACGGCCTCGTTGGCCGGCTATCTCTGCTGGATCGTCTGCTACCGGCCGATGCTCGGTCCCGGCGGATGGGTTCGTCCGCCGGCCATCGGCCCTGTTCTTCGTCCCCGCCTGGTTGCTGTTCCCGCTGCTCGCGCGTCCGATTCAGCGGCTGGGGCTTCCCCGATCGATCACGCTGCCGGTCATTTGGGTCGCCGTCGAGTGGGCGCGCCTGCTGACGGCGGCCGGGCACTTCGACCTGTTCGCGCTCGGCTACTCGCAGGCGGCGATTTGCGCTCCTCGTGCAGATCGCCGACGTCACGGGAGTCTACGGGATCTCGTTTCATCGCCGCGGTCAACGGACTCGCTCGTCGACGCTCTCTTCGCGCTACCGAGACTCCGGCGTGGCGGCTGCGCATCCTGCTCCGTCGAGCGCTGCGATCGTCGTCCCCAGCCGCGATCGCCGCGGCGTTCGCCGCGGTGATCGGTTACGGGAGATCCGGCTGCGCAGACGGCGAGCGAGAGCGTCGGGTCCACGACTCGCGCTCGTACCAGGCCGACGGGTGTCTCCGCCGGGGACGTCGATCTCCTCGTGTGGCCGGGGAGCGCCCTGTCGACGCGACCTGGAGCCAGCTCGTGCTCCCGGCACACCGCAGCGATGACCTTGATCGGCGCACAAGGCCTGCCGAGGACAGCCCGGGCGGACGACCAGCTCGGCGTTCCTCGTCGATGCCGCGGGAGCCGTGCGCGGCCGCTACGACAAGCAGATCCTCTTCCCGTTCTCGGAGTACGCCCCGCTCTGACAAGGCCTCGGGGTCGTCGCGCCGCCGGTTCAAACGGCCTACCGGCGTCTCGTGCGCGAGGCGTGGGGATCGTCCGCGACGCTGACGCCGGGCTCGCACATGACGCTGTTCGATCTTCTCGTGGAAGGGCGGGCGGCTTCCCTTCGCCGCGCTGATCGGCGCCGAGAGCGTCGTACCCGGCGCTTCTCGCCGGGCGCGAGCCGCCACGGTGCGCGCTTCGTCGTCAACCTGACGAAGCGACCGCGACGCGCGGTGCGGGTCACCGAGGATCCGTTGGTTCGCGTGTGCGTGCTGCGCGCCGATCGAGAACCGCGTCGCGTCGTTCGGGCCGGGCTCGACGGGAATCGCGGCATTCATCGATCCGCAGGGCCGCCTGCGGCGCGCACCTGCCGCGCCATCGTCCTCTCTCCAGCTCGGGAACGACGGCATACGCCGCGAGCCACGATGCCTTCGCGCTCCTCTGCGTTGCCGTCTCGCTCTGGCTCTCGCACGGGCTCCTCGGCGGCCGCGCCACGATGACACCCATTCCGGTACCTGCCGGCGCGACGCAGCATCGACCTCAGGGAGCCTGACCCCATCTACTCGTCGTCGGGGATCGCGCGGGAACGTTTGATCCCGCCTCGCCGTTTCTTGGATTCGATCCGCCGCCGTTTCTCGGCGCGCGGGATCTTCGTCGCGACGCGGGGCGCGACCGGAACGAGCGCCGCGGCGAGAAGCGCTTCGAGCGCGCATCTCCGCCGTCTTCCGGTTGGCGAACTGGCTTCGCGAGGCCTGGCAGACCACGCGCACGGTTCCGTCGGCCGCGACGCGCGCGCCCAGCGCCGCCAGGAGGCGGCGCGCGAACCTCTTCCGGCAGACGACGGCGCGTGGGCGACGTCGAACCGCAGCGTGACCTTGCTCGCCGTCTTGTTGACGTGCTGGCCGCCGGGACCGCCGCTTCGCGACGCGGTGAACGTCAGCTCGTCGTCGGGAATCTCGATCCCTTCGGCGATCGTGAGCGGCATGTCGGCGCTCTCTGAACTCTCAACTCTCGAACCCTGAACGGTTCACGAGTTCAGACGTTGAGAGTTGAGAGTTAGAGTTCAGCTACCAAACCTCGCAGGCGTCGGCGGGATGCATCGGCGTCCCCGCGGCGCACTGGAACGTCTGCGCGAACTGCGCGGTAGTTCGAGAGCGGGCCGTTGACCCTGAACTTGCGGCGGCGAGTGCGGATCGACGGTCACGAGCACGCGCTCGATCTCCGGGGTCGCGAGCGAGCACCAGGTCTGGGCGAAGGCGACGAAGAGGAGCTGGTCGTTCGTCAGCCCGGCGACGGCGGGCTTCTCCGTGCCGGGGTGCTTCGCCTCGTACGCCTTGTAGGCCGACGTAGGCCTGCTTGATGCCGCCGTTGTCGGCGATGTTCTCGCCGAGCGTGAGCTTCCCGTTCAGCTTGAGCTCCGGCTGAACCTCGTAGCTCGCGTACTGCTTCTCGATGCACGACGCGCGCGCTCTCGAACTTCGTCGACACGGAGGGCTCCCACCATTCGGTCAGCTTCCCCTGCGCGTCGAACTTCCGGCCCTGGTCGTCGAAGCCGTGGGTCAGCTCGTGGCCCATGACCATGCCGATGCCGCCGTAGTTCATGGCGGCCGGGAAGTCCTTCGAGAAGAACGGCGGCTGGAGGATGCCGGCCGGGAACACCATCTCGTTGTTCAACGGGTTGTAGTAGGCGTTGACGGTCGGCGGGGTCATCCCCACTCGGTCTTGTCGACCGGCTTGCCGATCTTCGCGGCCTCGCGCTCGAACTCGAACCGGCCGCGAGGCGACCAGGTTGCCGAAGTAGTCGCCGTTCTTGATCTTGAGCTTCGAGTAGTCCCGCCACTTGTCGGGGTAGCCGATCTTGTTGACGATCGCCCCTTCTTGCCGATGGCGCGCTGGCGCGTGGTGTCGTCCATCCAGTCGAGCTTCGGGAGGTTGTTCGGCGAACGCCGTCTGGATCGTCTCGATCAGCTCGCGCGCGATCTTCTTGCTGTCTCCGGCGAACTGCTTCTTGATGAACTCCTGGCCGAGGATCTCGCCCAGGGCGCCGTCGGTCTGCGCCACGCAGCGCTTCCAGCGAGCCTGCTGCTCCTTCTGCCCCTGGAGCGTCTTGCCGTAGAAGTTGAAGTTCTCCTCGTCGAACGCCTTCGGGAGCGCGGGGGCCGCGTCCCGCAGCACGTTCCACTGGAGGTACGCCTGAAGCGTCGGCCGCGTCCGTCGAGCCGGCGAGCTTCTCAAGCCCTGGAAGAACTCCGGGCGCCGCGACGTTGATCTGCGTCACCTCCGGGATGCCCGGCCGCCTTGAAGTAGGCGTCCCAATCGAGCTTCGGCGTGAGCTTCTGCAGCCCGGCGCGGTCGAGCTTGTTGTAGGTCTTGTCGGGATCACGCAGCTCGGCGCGCGGGCGGGAGATTCTTCGCGAGCTCGGTCTCGAAGGCGAGGACGCGGCCCGCGATCGCCTTGGCGTCGCTCGGGCTTCGCGCCGTACATCTCGAACATCTTCGCGACGAAGACGACGTACTTGTCACGGATCGCCTTCTTGCGCCTCGTCGTCGCTTCAGGTAGTAGTCGCGATCCGGGAGGCCGAGCCCACCCTGACCCATCTGGGCGATGTCCGTATTGGGGTCCTTGAAGTCGCCCTCGACGCCGATGCCGGAAGAGTCCCGGAATCGCCGCGGCGTGCATCTTGCCGATCAGTCGTCAGCAGGCTCTTCGCGTCGCTTGACCTTGGCGGCGTCCTTCATCCACGCTTCGATCGGCTTCGTGCCCGCGGCCGCGATCGCGGCCTCGTCCATGCACGCGCCGTAGAACGCGCCCAGCTTCTGGCGGTTGACGATCGTCGCCCGGGTTCTTCGCGGCGTCCTCGAGGATGGCGCGGTTGACGGTGCGGTTGCGCTCCGCGATCTCGCTGAAGCCGCGGCCCCAGCGCACCTGGTCGGCGGGGAGCTTGGTGTTCGCTCGCCACGTGCCGCAGGCGTATTGATAGAAGTCCTGGCAGGGGTCCGCTTTGAGGTCCATCGCGGCCTTGACCGCCGCCTCGACGGGACGAGGCGGGGGCGTCAGCGGCGAGAGCGGGTCCCGCGACGCAAAGAGCGGCGAGTAAGAATCGAAACGACGCATGATGAGAATCTCCTTGGAGTCTGACGTCCGGCGCGTTCTTACGTCGCGTCGGAGCCGGTGTTTCATTCGCGCGCGGAGCACCTTCAGCACGGGGCTTCGACCGCGCTGTTCGAGCCCACCCGAATCGTGATGAAGGGAGGCTCGCAGATTAGCACGCGGCCGCCCTTTCCCGGAAGCGACGATCCGATACGCGCCCGGCGGGAGCGCCGAGGCTCGGAATCGGCCCCGCTCGTCCGGCGCCACGCGCGCGGCTTCGTGAAGCACGTTGTCCGGCCCGAGGAAAACGATCGACGCGACCTCGGATGACGCCGGCCCGGCGACGAGGCCGGACACGGTGCCCGGGGGCTCCGGATCCGTTGGGGCATCGGAACGGCCGGCGGGCGGGAATCGGCGGTACCGGCGCCGCTTCGGGTGCCGGCTTCGGCCGCGGGCGGCTCCAGCGGGCGGGCGAGGGCCAATGGGCCGCCGTTCGGCGGCGGCATCCTCAGAAGGCGTCGCGGCGGCTCTGGACCGGTGGTGGCGGGCGCGGCGGGGGCGACGGGAACGTGGGTCCGACGCGCACGCACCAGGCGGTCCCGCGCTCGCCAAGAGCGATCGGACCGCATCGCCCGTGGACGCCAGCATGCCGGTCAGCCGGCGCGGGGCGGCGACTTCCTCGCGCAGCGCGAGACCGTCACGGCTCTGCGCGCCCGCAAGGTCGGCGAGCACGATGCGGAGGCTGCGCGACGACGACCTCGGACGAGCCTTCCGATCGGCGCACACGCCGACGTTCTCGCCGAGCGCGCGGTACAGCGGGCCGCTCGACAGATCCGGCAGCTGGAACGTCCGGATCTCGTCCCGGGACGCGACCAGCAGCGTCGCGCCACCCGCTCCGATCGCCAATCCCGCGCGGTCAGCGGGAAGCGTCAGCGCCGGGATCGCGCGCGCCGTCTTCAAGTCCACGCGCGTCAGATCGACGCTCTTGACGGCACCCTTGCGATCGATCGAGCGGACGACCGCATAGGCCTGCGCTTCCGTCGCTCGAGAAGGGCGAGGCCCATGACCCTGCCGGCGAGCTTGACGGCGCGCGGCTCGTCCCCGCCACTGCGAAAGCCAGAGACGGAACGCTCATCCTCGTCCGCCGACGCCGCGCGACGGCGACCGAAGCGGCCGGGGCGACGCGCATAGGCGTCGATCGCGGACTTCACGCCGAGCGCGGCGACGGCGGCGGGCAGGTCATCGCACGGGACGATGACCGGCGGCTCGGCTTGGACGTGGCCGGTCAGCGCGAGCCATGAAGGCGTAAGACGCGGCGCGGGCCATCAATGGGATGCACGCGGCTATGATACGCGGCTCCATGGCCGACATCGCGCTCTCCTGCGAAGGCCTCGTCAAGAGGTACGGCGACGTCGTCGCGGTCGACGGCGTCGACCTTCGATCCGCGCCGGGGAGTGCTTCGGCCTCCTGGGACCCAACGGCGCGGGAAAGACGACGACCGTCGAGATCCTCGAGGGTCTCAACGAGCCGGACGCGGGGACCGTGCAGGTGCTCGGCTGCAGCTGGTCGCGAGACGCGCGCTCCTGCGCGAGCGGATCGGCATCCAGCTCCAGGAGACCCAGCTGTCCGAGAAGCTCACGGTCCTGGAGACGATCGCGCTGTTCCGGAGCTTCTACGCCAAGGGGTTGGACGCCGCAGGAGGTCATGCGCATCGTCCGGCTCGAGGAGAAGGAGAAGGCCTGGGTGCGCAAGCTCTCGGGCGGGCAGAAGCAGCGCCTCTCGCTCGCCGTCGCGCTGGTCGGCGATCCCGAGATCCTCTTCCTCGACGAGCCGACGACCGGCCTCGATCCGCAGGCGCGGCGCCAGGTCTGGGACGTCATCGCGCGACATGAAGGCGCGCGGCGGCACCGTGCTGCTGACGACGCACTACATGGAGGAGGCGGAGCGCCTCTGCGACCGCATCGCGATCGTCGATCGCGGCAAGGTGATCGCCCTCGACACGCCTGCCGGGCTGATCGCGCGGCTCGGCGCCGAGCACGTCCTCGAGATCGAAACCGAGACCGCGCCGGACCTCGACCGGCTTCGCGGCCTGCGTCGACGTCAACGACCTGCGCATCGACGGCACCATCGTCTCGCTGACGGTGCGCGAGGTGCATCGCGCGGTCCCCGCGCTCCTCGACGGAGCTCGCGGCGCAGTCGGTGGCCTTGACGCGCCTCACGACCCACCACGCGACGCTCGAGGACGTCTTCGTCGCGATGACCGGGCGCCACCTTCGGGAGAGCTGAGCCGTGCGCTCGCATCCGCTGGTCCATCTCTCGCGCGTCAAGTTCCTCGAGTTCGTGCGCGAGCCCGAGGCGATCTTCTGGGTCCTCGTCTTTCCGGTCCTCCTCTCGCTCGCGCTGGGCATCGCGTTTCGCGTCGAAGATCGCCCGAGCCGTTGGCGGTCGCGCGTCTGCGACGGTCCGGGCGCCGCCGAGGCGGCGCGGGCGCTCGAGCGCGGATCCGGGCCTGCGCCCGAAGGTGCTCGCGAGCACGACGCGCGCGAGAGCCTGCGCGGCGGGCAAGGTCGCGCTCGTCGTGATCCCGGGCGACACGCTCACGCTACTGGTTCGATCCCGACGCGCGACGAAAGCCGCGTGGCGCCGGCTCGCGGCCGACGCCGCGCTTGCAGCGCGCCGCCGGGCGCGTGGACCCGCGCGCGTCGCGGCTGCGCGAGATGACCGAGAAGGGATCGCGCTACATCGACTTCCTCGTCCCGGGTCTTCTCGGGCATGAACCTCATGGGCACGGGGATGTGGGGCATCGGCTTTTCGATCGTCACCGCGCGCTCCCGCGGCCTGCTGAAGCGCCTCGTCGCGACCCCGATGCGCAAGCGCCACTACCTGCTCGGACAGATGTTGGGGCGCATGGTGTTCCTGATCCCCGAGGTCGCCGTTCTCGTCGGCTTCGCCCACCTGGCCTTCGGCGTCCCGCTGAACGGCTCGCTCGTCGCGCTCGCCCTGATCGCGGCGTTGGGCGCGATGTCCTTCACGGGAATCGGCCTGCTGGTCGCCGCGCGGCCGCGCACGATCGAGGGCGTGTCGGGGCTGATGAACTTCGTCATGCTGCCGATGTGGATCTTCTCGGGCGTGTTCTTCTCCCCGTCGCGCTTCCCCGACGCGATCCTGCCCGTGATCCGGCTGCTGCCGCTGACGGCGCTGAACGACGCGCTGCGCGCGGTGATGATCGACGGCGCGCACGCTCGCGTCGGTCGCGCGCGAGCTGGGCATTCTCGCCGTGTGGGGGTCGCCGCGTTCGCGGTCGCGCTTGCGCCTGTTCCGTTGGAAGTAGCGTGCCGCGGACCTGGGTCTGTGCGCGACGTGCCGTTTCGCTCGCCCGCGTGGCGACGCTCCGAGGCGCGGCCTACACGATGTGCGCGAGGTCGGCGTCCGATCCTGCGGTTCGAGAAATACCCGCGTCTCCCGGTGCACGCATGCGCCGGGTACGATCCCGGGATTGCTAGAATCGCGGACCCATCGCACGAGGAGCGCCCATGGTGAACGTCACGCTCGGAAGTCGGCCGCCTGCGCAAGGTGCTCGTGCACGAGCCCGGCCCCGAGGTCGACGCCATGGTCCCGTCGATGATGGAGGAGCTCCTCTTCGACGACATCCTGTTCGGCGACCGGGCGCGCGAGGAGCACGCGCTGTTCCGGCGCGTCCTCCAGGTGCTGGGCGTCGAGGTCATCGACGCGCAGGATCTGCTCGAGGACGTCCTGCGCGACCCGGCCGCGCGCCGGTTCACGCTGGACGCGATGCTCCCGCCGGGACCGGCGACGCCTGCGCGCGCGACTCGTCGACGCTCCGGCCGGAGGACCTCGCCGCCGGCGCTCGTCGGCGGGCTGCGGCTCCCGCCGGCGCCGCGCAGGTCCTGGACATCACGGACCTGTTCGAGGTCCCGCCGCTCCCCAACTGGTGCTTTCAGCGCGACCCGCAGATCGTCATCGGGTCGGGCGTCGTGTTCGCGTCCATGGCGAGCGCGGCGCGCGAGCGCGAGGCCCGCTTGGCCCGCGTGCTGTTCCGCTTCCATCCGGATCTCGCCGCGACGCCCAGGCTTCACGAGCCGCTGGAGCCGCCGACTTCGAGCGGTCGCACGTCGCGGGCGCCGGGCGCGCCTGCCTCGAAGGCGGCGACGTGATCGTGCTGTCGCCCGAGCGTGATCGCGGTCGGCATGTCGGAGCGGACGAACCGCCTCGGCATCGAGGATCTCGCGACCGCGCTCGCGTCGCGCGACGACGGGCCGCGATTCCTCGTCGTCGTCGAGCTTCCGCGGCGGCGCGCCTACATGCACCTCGACACGGTGTTCACGCCCGTCGATCGCGAGATGGCGCTCGTCTTCCATCCGGTGCTCGTCCACCAGGGCTCCGAGAAGGCGACCGTGTACGAGATCGACCTGCGCTCGACGAGCCGCGAGCTGGTCAGCCGCAGAGCGACCTTCTGTCCTGTCTGAGCCGTCGCGGCGCCGACTTCGCGCCGATCTCCTGCGGCGGCGACGACCCGATCGCGCAGCAGCGGGAGCAGTGGACCGACGGCGCGAACGCGCTGGCGCTGGCTCCCGGCGTCATCGCGATGTACGACCGGAACCGGGGCACGATGGAAGAGCTGTCGCGCCGCGGCTTCCGCATCGTCGAGGCCGAAGACCTCCTGTTGGGACGCGAGGAGGTCGATCTCGACATGCGGGAGCGCGTCTGCATCTCGTTCGCGAGCCACGAGCTGTCGCGCGCGCGCGGCGGGCCCCACTGCTTGACGCATCCGCTCCTTCGGGACCCTTGGAAAGGGGACACTCCCCTTTCTCCACTAGAGGACACTCACGTCGTCGGTCGGGTTCGACTGACGTCGACGAGACCCTCTGGATCGCGAGCGCTTCTTCCTGTTGAGCGAGCGATCCGGCGGAGCGAGCGCGCGGAGGTAGGACCGCGCGCGAGCGTGCCGCGGTAGGTCAGTCGAACCCGGAAGACCGCTGTGTCCTCTTTTGGAGAAAGAGTGTCCCCTTTAGTGGTGGCCGCCGGGACCGTGCACGTGGCCGTGCGCGAGCTCGTCGGCGGTCGCCTCGCGGACGTCGACCACCTCGACGTCGAAGGTCAGAGTCTTCCCCGCGAGCGGATGGTTCGCGTCGAGCACCGCTTCGTCATCCTCGACCGCGACGACGGTGAACGTGATCGGTCCGTCGGGCGTATCGGCCTGCACCTCGACGCCGGGCTCGAGCGTCAAGCCCTCGGGGAAATCTTCCCGCGGCGCGCGGATCACCGCTTGAGGGTCCTTCTCGCCGTAGGCATCCTGCGGCATGATCGTGACCGTCGTCCGCAGGCCGGCCTGGGACCCGTCGAGGGTCTTCTCGAGTCCGGGGATGAGGTGTCCGTAGCCGTGAAGGTACGTCAGCGGCTCGCGTCCCCCGCTGGCTCTCGATGGTCGTGCCGAGCTCGTCGCGCAGCGTGTAGTGCATCCGGACGACGCGGCCCCGCTCGATTTTCATGACGGCACCCTAGCATGATGAAACGGGACGGGGCGAGGATTGCTCCTGCTCGCGAGCGTCGTCGTGCGTTTTCCTCTGGTCGGGTTGGGCCCCGAAGGACCGGCTGACCTGGGTTCTCGAGGTCTTCCCGGTGATCGATCGCCGTTCCGCTCCTGCATCGCCACGCGGCGCCGCTTCCCGCTGACGATGCTCGACCTACGTCCTCATCGCCGTCCACGCGACGATCCTCATGGTCGGCGGGCGGTACACCTACGCGGAGGTCCCGCTGTTCGATTGGATCCGGGACGCGTTCCATCTCGCCCGCAATCACTACGACCGGCTCGGCCACTTCGCGCAGGGGTTCGTTCCGGCGATCGTCGCCCGCGAGATCCTCTTGCGGAAGACGCCGCTGCGGCGCGGGGGCTGGCTGTTCTTCCTGGTCACCTGCGTCTGTCTCGCGATCAGCGCGGTCTACGAGCTGATCGAATGGAGCGCCGCCGCGGCGACCGGCTCGGCCGCCGACGCGTTCCTCGGCACGCAGGGCGACCCGTGGGACACCCAGAAGGACATGCTGCTCGCGGGGATCGGCGCGATCGCCGCTCAGCTGACCTGGCCACGGGCGCACGACCGGCAGCTCGACGCGCTGCGCCCGACGCTTCAGTAGTACCAGGTGAACGGGCCGGCGAGCTCCTCGACGCGACGTCCCTTCGACGCGTCGCTCGCAGCGGCTTCGCGCGAATCGCGCGATCTCCGCGATCGATCTCGTCAGACCGACCGGACCGGCCTCGTAGAGGCCCAGCGCCGCGAGCCGCCCTTCTCCGAGAATCGACGCCGGAAGATCGCCTCGGAGCGGTCCGCCGAACGACGCCACCGCGAGGATCTTCCCGGCGTACGCCGGATCGGTGGCGAGCGACCGCAGCCTTCGCCCGAGCACGCCGGGGACTCCGCGCTGACGATCGACGACGATCGAGGCGCCCGCCGCTCCCGGGAGCCCTTCGAGGCCGGCGCGCAGGACGGCCGCCTGCGCGGGGAAGGCGCTCTCCGGCGCGACGACGGCGAGCGTGCCGTCGAGGCGGGGCGCGCGCTCCCAGCGCGGCGGCGACGCGACGGGGTCCACGCCGCAAACCGCGACGCCGGGCGACGACGGATCGGACGGACCACCAACGCGTCAGCGCGAACGCCAGACGCGCCGCATCTTCCTCGCCGGGACGCTCGGCGGTCGGGCCCGACCACGGCGGCGCGCGCTTCGTCCGCCGACGCGAGGACCATCAGCGTGCGCGACGTCCCGAGCACCGCGGCGGCCGGCGTCAACGCCTGCAGCGGCCGCTCGGGGGTGAGGTCGACTTCGCGGCCTCGGACCAGACGCTGCAGCAGCGCGCGCGGAAACGACGCCACACGCTCGCGGCCGTCGGCGCCGCGGAGCCGAACGCCGATCGACGGCGACTCACCCCGGTCCCCGGCGGTCGCGCGTCCGCGGGCGGCGGGAGATCCATCAAGACCAAGCGGAGGGCTGGGCCGCGGCCGGTGCTGCCGGCGGGGCCGGGACGCCGAACGACGTCGCCGGGCGGAGCGGCGACCGCGAGCGTCGCACGCAGCGTGTTGCCCGCGCGCTCGAAGCCGTAGCTCAGGAACCGCTCCTCCTCGACGCGCTCGAAGACCGGATGCTTACCGGCCGGATCGGCGATGCGGCGGCGCGAGCGCGCTTCCGGCCCTTCCATCCCGAGCACCACCTCGTCCCATGAAACGCGAGCGCCGCCGCGAGCCGGCGTGAAGGTCCCCTGACGCACGGAAGAGCCCGACCGGCGCCGCGCGAGGATCGTTCCCGCTTCCTCGGGAAGCGCCGTGACCGTGCGCTCGTCGGCCGGCCCGAGACCGTGATCGGGCCACTCGATCTGCCGGCAGCCCGGGAGGATCGGCGGACACCGCGGGAGCGCCTACGGATGCCGGCTTGACCACCGGCGCGGGCGGCGGCGGCTTGCGTTCCGCTCGCGACGAGGCCCAGCCGTCCGCCGCGAGCCGACGCCCGCGCGAGGACCGCGCTCATGCCGAGATCGACGCCGCCGATCCCGACGCTGAACACGCGCGTGCGCGGGCTCCCGCTTGCGGCGCGCCTCGATCGACGCGCGGCGCTCCGGCGGGGATCGTCGCGAGAACGCGCGCGTGCATCAGCAGCCGCTCGGCCCGGTAGGACAGCAGGTCTCGCTGCGTCGACCTCGGCATCGGCCGGCAGCGCGCCCATCTCTCTGGCCAGCGCCGCCTGATCGGGGATCTGCGGGTTGAGCATCGCGCCGGTCGCGAGCGAATCGCCGCGCCGCCGGGAGCGCGTCGCGCGCCTCGCGGCTCGAGGCGGTCGAGCGCGTCGCCCGACGTCCGTCCGGTCGAGCACGTCGACGACGCCCCCGGCCGCCGGCGCGGGCAGCACGTCGTGGCTCAGAAGCTCCGGGAATCGGCGCGGGGTCGGAAGCGCCGGGAGCTCGAGCGCGAGCAGCACGTCGAGATCGGGGACGCGTCAGCCCTCGCGCGCGCGCCGCTTCGAGCCAGGTGAACAAGCGAGAGGAGGCGCACGGACTCGTCGAGGTCGGCCATCTCCGGAAAGAGCGTCGGCGAGGCCGTCGTAGTGCGCGTTGAGGTAGGCGACGGTGTCCTTCGTCCACGGAGGATCCGACGGCAGACGGCCGGCGTCCTGCACGCGCTCGGAGGCGGCGGTCATGCGGACCTTGCGGAACGCGAGGACGTCCCCTTCCGTCGAGAGCGATGAGATCGACGTCGTCGGGGTAGAACCAGAAGCGCGTCTGCTGATTCAAGATCGGCGCCCGCCGACGGGTCGGACGCGAAGCGCTCGAGATGGGTCTGGAACTCGGGGAGCGCGCGCCGCACCGCGTCGCGCACGTCCCCATCTCCCAGCAGGTCGATGCCGACGCTGAACGTCTTGAACCGCACGTCGGACAGGAGGCTGACCATGCCGAGCGCGGTGTCGCGCAATCGGCCGCCGTAGTTGACGTTGGCGATGTGCGGGGCGGCGGCCCGGTCGAGGCTCATGTACGGCTCGCCGTCGCCGCCGCGCGCCACCGCGCGGTAGGCGACCGCGAGATCGGCGAGCGTCGAGCGCACGACCGAGAATCGTCGGCTTCGTCTCGGGCTCGCTCGTGAACCAGCGAATCGCGCCCGGAGGCTCGAGGCGCGCGCCTTCGATCCTGAGGCCGCGATCGAGGATGGATCTGAAGCCGCGGCGAGATCGAGCGGCGGTCGATCCCCGTCGGGCGCGGTGTCGCGTGACGCTCGGTCCGCCAGGCCGGAACGCCGAGATCGATCGCGCTGCGCGCCAGATGATGGCGGTAGGCGTGGACCTCGACGTCGAGCGCCGGCGGATCGCCGCCGCGCTGCGCGCGAGGCGGCGGCGCTCTCCCGCGAGCGCGTGGCGCAGGACCGGCCACGCCTCGTTCCAGGCCTCCTGCGCCGTCGCGACGGGTCTTTCTGCTCGGGACGTCCGACGCCGCCGCCTCGAGCGACGCCGCGGAAGGAACGCGCGCAGATGCCCTGCGCCGTCGCTTTCCAGCAGGAACCGGCGCGCGCGGACGAGCTCCACCCACGCCGGCTGCGCCTCCCCGGCTCCCACAGCGACCCCACCTCCACCATCGGCGGATCGGGCGGCGGCGGACAGCGAATCGAGCGCGTCCGGGAGGACGAACGCGTAAGGCTCGAGGATCGGATCGAGGAGGCTGATAGGCGAGCGCGTCCTCGCGCCGCTCCCCGCCGCTGGCATGCGGCCGGCCGCCCAGCCGATCGAGGAGCACGCCGACCGGCTCCCCGGAATGCGTGAGCTTCCGCCCGTCGACGAGCGCGCCGTAGTCGATCCGAAGCCACGTCGGCTGTGGGGTGACTCGGGAGCGGCGCTGACGCCCCAAATCGCGGCGGATACGAGCAATACGCAGCGCGGCACGTCGGGCGTCGGGGCGTCGTCAACGGGGACCTCCGAGGAAGCCGCAATGTATGCCGCGAATGGTACCGTCCCTTGGCGAAATGGTACCGTGCGTAGTACTGTTTGACGCTGGAGTCGATCGAAATGATCCGAATAACACGCCAAACAGACTACGGAATCCTCCTCCTGTCGCATATGGCGAGCCGGCCCCGGCCGAGGTGCACACCGCCAAGCACGCGGCGCAACAGTCGAAGATCCCCTTGCCGATGGCCAGCAAGATCCTGAAGGCGCTCGCCAAAGGCGGGCTTGCTCGTCTCGCAGCGCGGCGTGAAGGGCGGCTACCGCCTCGCCGCGACGGCCGACGCATCAGCATCGGCGACGTGATCCAGGCCCTCGAGGGGCCGATCGGGATCACCGAGTGCTCGTTCAACCCCGGGGCGTGCGAGCAGGAGGGCTCGCTGCCCCGTGCAGATCGCAACTGGAAGCGGATCAGCGTGGCGATGCGCGACGCGCTCGACAAGATCCCGCTCTCCGACATGGCGGCGCCGCCGATGCACCAACCCGACGTCCGCCTGCTGAACGTGACGCTCGCAGATCGCGAGGCCCGTCATGAAGACCGAAACGCACTCCGTCGAGCAGCTCGCGAACCGCGAGTACAAGTACGGGTTCGTCAGCGACATCGAATCCGACTCCGGTTCCGCCGGGGCTCGACGAGAGCGTCATCCGGCTGATCTCGGCGAAGAAGAACGAGCCGGAGTTCCTGCTGAACTGGCGGCTGAAGGCCTACCGCCACTGGCTCACGATGAAAGAGCCGACCTGGGCGAACGTCCACTACCCGCCGATCGACTACCAGGCGATCATCTACTACTCCGCGCCGAAGGCGCAGGCCGGACCGACGAGCCTCGACGACGTCGATCCGGAGCTCCTCGCGCACCTACGAGAAGCTCGGCATCCCGCTGAGCGAGCGCGCGGCGCTCGCCGGGATCGCGGTCGACGCCGTGTTCGACAGCGTGTCGGTCGCGACGACGTTCAAGGACAAGCTGAAGTCGATGGGGATCATCTTCTGCTCGTTCTCCGAAGCGGTGCAGGAGCATCCGGAGCTGGTGCGAGAAGTACCTGGGATCGGTCGTCCCGACGACCGACAACTTCTTCGCGGCGCTCAACTCGGCGGTGTTCACCGACGGGTCGTTCTGCTACGTCCCGAAGGGCGTCCGCTGCCCGATGGAGCTGTCGACGTACTTCCGCATCAACGCGGCGAAGACCGGCCAGTTCGAGCGGACGCTGATCATCGCCGACGCGGGCGCGTACGTCAGCTACCTCGAAGGCTGCACCGCGCCGATGCGCGACGAGAACCAGCTCCACGCCGCGGTCGTCGAGCTGATCGCCCACGACGACGCCACGATCAAGTACTCGACGGTGCAGAACTGGTACCCCGGGCGACAAGAACGGCAAGGGCGGCATCTACAACTTCGTCACCAAGCGCGGGAAGTGCGCCGGCTTCCGCTCGAAGATCTCGTGGACGCAGGTCGAGACCGGCTCGGCGATCACCTGGAAGTACCCGAGCTGCATCCTCCAGGGCGACGACTCGATCGGCGAGTTCTACTCGGTCGCGCTGACGAACAACCGCCAGCAGGCCGACACCGGCACGAAGATGATCCACATCGGGAAGAACACGCGCTCGACGATCGTCTCGAAGGGGATCTCCGCCGGCCACGGCCAGAACACCTACCGCGGCGCGGTGAAGGTCCTGAAGGGCGCCGACGGCGCGCGCAACTACTCGCAGTGCGACTCGATGCTGCTCGGGCGACACCTGCGGCGCCCACACGTTCCCGTACATCGACGTCGCCAACCCGACCGCGACGCGTCGAGCACGAAGCGTCCACGTCGAAGATCGGCGAGGACCAGATCTTCTACTTCCAGCAGCGCGGCATCTCGAAGGAGGACGCCGTCAACATGATCGTCAACGGCTTCTGCAAGGAGGTCTTCCGCGAGCTGCCGATGGAGTTCGCCGTCGAGGCGCAGAAACTCCTCGGCGTCAGCCTCGAAGGGAGCGTCGGCTAGCCATGCTGCAGATCGAGAACCTCCACGCCGCGGTCGACGGCAAGGAGATCCTGAAGGGCATCGACCTCACGGTGAACGCCGGCGAGGTCCACGCGATCATGGGGCCGAACGGCTCCGGGAAGAGCACGCTCGCCCAGGTGCTCGCGGGCCGCGAGTCCTACACGGTGACGGAGGGTCGCGTCCTCCTCGACGGAAGCGACCTCGCCGAGCTGCAGCCCGAGGACCGCGCGCGCCAGGGGTCTTCCTCGCGTTCCAGTATCCGGTCGAGATCCCGGGCGTCGGCAACGTCTACTTCCTCAAGGCGGCGCTGAACGCGATCCGCAAGCATCGCGGCGATGGCCGAGCTCGACGCCATCGACTTTCTCGCCTACGTTCGCGAGAAGCTCGGCTCGTCGAGATGGACGAGAGCTTCCTCAGCCGGTCGGTCAACGAAGGGTTCTCGGGAGGCGAGAAGAAGCGGAACGAGATCTTCCAGATGGCCGTCCTCGACCCGAAGCTCGCGATCCTGGACGAGACCGATTCCGGCCTCGACATCGACGCCCTCAAGATCGTCGCGCAGAGGCGTCAACGCGATGCGCTCCCCGACGCGCGCCATCGTCGTCGTCACGCACTACCAGCGGCTCGCTCGACTACATCGTCCCGGACCGCGTCCACGTCCTGGCGGACGGGCGGATCGTCCGCTCGGGCGACCGGTCGTTGGCGCTCGAGCTCGAGAAGAAGGGCTACGCGCTGGCTCGAGGAGGAGGTCGCGCGATGAGCCGGACCGCCTCCGTCGAGGCGGCGCGCCTGGCTCCCGCGTCTCCGAGCCGGCGCGCAGGCCCGCTTCGACGTGCTGGGCATCCCGAAGCCGACCGACGAGGACTGGCGTCAGACCGAACGTCCAGCCGGTCGCCCCGTTCGCCGCGACGGACGCTCGCGGCGTGCGCCTCCGTCGGCGCACGCAGCGCTCGACGCGCGTGCCGCTCGCCGCGCCCTCCCTGCCGCGCCGTCCTGGTGAACGGCCGCTTCGACGAGAGCCTCTCGAGCCTGTACGCGCTTCCGCGCGGCGTGCGCGTGCGCAGCCTCGCGCGCGCGCTGGCGGAATCGCCCGGAGCGCTCGAGCCGCACCTCGGGCGCGCCGCGACCGGCAGAACGCCGCCGTTCGTCGCGCTGAACACCGCGCTCGTTCGCGGACGGCGATCGTCGTGACCGTCGATGCGGGCGTCGACGCGCGGATCCCGCTGCACATCGTTCACGTCGCCGTTCCCGGGACGGCGCCCGCGGCGATCCACCCGCGGACGCTCGTGATCGCGGCGCGCCGGATCGCGGCTGACGCTCGTCGAGTCGTTCGTCGCGCTGCGACGCGGGACGTATCTGACGAACGCCGTGACGGAGATCATCGCGGCCGACGGACGCCGAGGTCGCGCACGTGAAGATCCAGACGGAAGGCGCCGGCGGCTGGCACGTCGCCGCGGTCGCCGGGCACCAGGCGCGCGGACTCGCGGATCGTCTCGCACAACGTCGTCGCTCGGCGCGCGCGCTCGCGCGCAACGACATCGGGTCGCGGCTCGACGGCCCAGGGGCGGAGTGCCGACTCTACGGGCTCTACGTCGTGGACGGCGTGCAGCACGTCGACAATCACACGTGGCTCGACCACGCGATGCCCCACTGCCCGAGCTGGGAGATGTACAAGGGCCTGCTCGGCGGGGCGCAGCCGCGCCGTCGTTCAACGGCCGCATCGTCGTCCGCGAAGGCGCGCAGAAGACCGACGCCAAGCAGTCGAACAAGAACCTGATCCTCGGGGACGGCGCGGTCGTCTACACGCGGCCGCAGCTCGAGATCCACGCGAACGACGTCAAGTGCACCCACGGCGCGACGATCGGCCGCCTCGACGAGGCAGTCGCTGTTCTACCTGCGGACGCGCGGCATCGGGAAGGACGAGGCGCCGCAACGTTCTCGTCCGGGCGTTCGCCGACGACCTGATCGACAAGATCCCGGTGCCCGAGTGCCGGACGGTCCTCGTCGACACGCTCACCGTCGCCTGGCGAGCGACGCCCTGCGCATGAGGCGGTCGCTGAGTCAGGCGAGTCCGAACCCGACGCGCGCGCGCTCGACGTCCACGCGGATCCGGCAGGATTTCCCGATGCTCGACCGCACGACGCGCGGCCGCCCGCTGGTCTACCTCGACAACGCGAACTCCACGCAGAAGCCGCGCGTCGGTGATCGAGACGGAGACGCGCTTCTACGCGGAGCACTACTCGAACATCCACCGGGGCGTCTACCTTCTGAGCCAGGAGGCGACCGAAGCCTACGACGCGCGCGCGCGCGCGGGTCGCCGGCGTTCCTCAACGCGCGAAGCCCGAGGGAGATCGTCTTCGTCCGCGGCACGACCGAGGCGATCAACCTCGTCGCATCGAGCTGGGGGCGCGCGCAACCTCGGCGCCGGGGACGAGGTTCTGATCTCGGAGATGGAGCATCACTCGGGCATCGTGCCGTGGCAGCTGGCCTGCGAGGCGGCGGGCGCCGCCTTGCGCGTGATCCCCGTCGACGACGACGGCGAGCTGGATCTCGACGCAGGCCGAGCGGCTCTGATCGGCCCGAGACGAAGATCCTCTCGGTGATCCACATCTCGAACGCGTTGGGCACGGTCAACCCGGTGAAGCGAGCTCGTCGCGATGGCCACGGTCGCACGGCGTGCCCGGTGCTGCTCGACGGCGCGCAGACGATCTCGCACCGCGCGGTGGACGTCACCGACCTCGGCTGCGACTTCTACGTCTTTTCCGGGCCACAAGCTGTTCGGGCCGACGGGGATCGGCGTGCTCTGGGGGCGGGAAGAGATCCTCGACGCGATGCCGCCCTACCAAGGCGGCGGCAACATGATCCAGCGCGGTGACCTTCGAGAAGACGACGTACGCCCCGCTCCCGTTCAAGTTCGAGGCCGGCACGACGAACATCGCCGGCACGCTCGGTCTTGCGCGCCGCGATCGACTACGTCGCCGGCGATCGGCTACGACGCGATCGGCGCGCACGAGCGACAAGCTCCTCGACCGCGTGCTCGCCGGGCATCGCGCGCCGTCCCGCAGGCGCGCGCTGATCGGGCAGCCCGAAGGAGCGCGTGAGCGTGCTCTCCCTCACGATCGACGGCGTCCACCCGCACGACGCCGGGACGATCCTCGATCTCGAAGGGATCGCGGTGCGCGCCGGCCACCACTGCGCGCAGCCGCTGATGGCGCGGTTCGGCGTCCCCGCCACGATCCGCGCGTCGTTCGCGTTCTACAACACGCTCGACGAGATGCGACGCGTTGGTCGCCGGCTTGAGGAAATGCGTCGAGGTGTTCCGCGGATGAGCGAGCTTCGGGAGCTCTACCAGGAGGTCATCCTCGACCACAGCAAGGCGCCGCGGAACTTCCGGCATCCCCACGGCGGTCACGCACGAAGCGGACGGCAGGAACCCGCTCTGCGGCGACGCGTTCACGGTGTTCGTCGATCGTCGAGGACGGTCGGATCAAGGACATCGGCTTCCAAGGACAGGGCTGCGCGATCTCGACGGCCTCGGCGTCGATGATGACCGAGAGCGTCAAGGGCAAGACGCTCGACGAAGGGAAGAACCTCTTCGAGTGGTTCCACCGGCTCCTGACCGCGCCGCCCACGCTCGGACGCCCCGGCGGGACCGTTGGGAAAGCTCGCCGTGTTTCTCGGGCGTGCGCGAGTTTCCGGTTCGGGTCAAGTGCGCTACGCTCGCCTGGCACACGCTGAAGGCCGCGCTCGACCGCGAGGCGAAGCCCGTCTCGACGGAGTGAGGCGATGGACCTGGACGACGACACTCCGCACCTCGAAGAGCGCATCGTCATGGCGCTGAAGACCGTCTACGACCCCGAGATCCCGGTGGACATCTACGAGCTCGGGCTCGATCTACGGCATCGACATCACGCCGGAGAACGACGTGACCGTGCGCATGACGCTGACCTCGCCCTCCTGCCCCGCGGCGGAGCAGATCCCCCCGAGGTCGAGCAGAAGGTCGCCTCCGTCGCGGGCGTCACGCAGCGCGAAGGCCGAGATCGTCTGGGAGCCGATGTGGACCAAGGACATGATGTCCGAAGGTCGCGAAGAAGCTGCGGTTGGGGTTCTTCTAACCTTTTTCCGGGTCCTGAACCCCAAAGTTACGCCAGCAGTTACGCAGCTCGCGCGCAAAAAGAAGGGGCGGAGATGGCGACCTAGCAGCCGTCCGAGCTTCGCCGGGTGTTCAAGGTGCGCCAGGAGCCTCCCAGCCCTTAGATGACCGTCCTATGGGGCTCCCCATCGTGCGGATGTACTCCTCGACGCAGACGGTCACGGTCAGGCGGCGGGAGCCGTGATTACGCCCGGAGAATCAATTGCTAATTTTCCCACCGGGCTTAAAGGGCTCCACCACCAGGCCCCAACGGCCGTATTTTCGATTCCCAGGTTTGTAGTTGGCCTCCCCTCGTTGGCAAGGAGCGCGCCAGCGCCAGCCGTGTTGAACTGGCCTTCAGTGTCGCTCCTCGGCGGCAAAACCCAACGGCGGTGTTGAATGTGCCGCTCGTGAGGCTAAGCAGGGCGCTTTGCCCTTCCGCCGTATTGCCTCCGGGATAACCGCCGTCCGGTGGTGGGCTCACCGCTTGGGCTTTCGGGTCCAACGGCCAGAGACAGGAATATGTGAGATTGCCATGAGCGTTGATCGCGTCGATGTTTTCCTTAGCGTGAAGCTTCGCAAAAATCTTACCGAGCGGTCAGATGAAATCTTGCGAGTTACCAGAATGACGGCTTCGCAGCCGTTATGTGCCTCGACCGCTTACAAAGCCGTCGCTCCTTTGAGCTGGGCAAAAAACTTTGCCGAGTCGCGAACGGACCGCCCTAAAGCGAGAGCCGCTCTGGTGCGTGCCTCCTGCGATTCAGCCGCAATCGCCACGCGTAAATCGGCATTCTTCAACAAATCGAGACCCATCGAAGCAATCCCACTAATTGTCCGGCCTTCGCCGCAAGTTTTGGAGAAACGCAATTCGTTCGATTGCGCCATCGCCTCCGACGCACGGGATTCGGCAGAGCAGCGCGTCGCCTGCGACCTGGCCCGGCACATGGCTGCGGTCGAGTTGTAACACGATCTTATGCCTGCGCCACATCGCGCAGATAATCCGGGTAAGCCTTCCATTTCTCGATTAGCCGGAGTTTTCCTTCGGGAAAATTGAGTTCGCCTAACAATCGCCGCCCTTTGTAGCCATCCAGATTAACGACCGTGACCGGTTCGCCTGTCGCTTCGCACAGCTGACGCGCAACCAGCAGCGCTGCGAAATGATTGCGCGATGGCACGTCCCATTCGCGTGTGCCGATGAAAATGCCGGACTGCTCGTTGCGCGGCACAGAAAAATCCCATCGTTGATCCTCGATCGGGTAGGGGTCGGGATAAACGCCACTGTCGCGGGATCGTGTTTGGAGCGGACGCGCTGATAAATTTCCGCGGCCTCGGAGTCGTGGCGATGCATCCATCGGCATTGCGCCACAATTTTCATGAAGCGCGATAATTTCGCCGGGTCGCGCAACTGTTGCGCGATCTGGTGCAGCCCGGTTTCCTTCAATGAAACAGCGACGGTGCGACCTTCTCGCTTTAACTCAGCCAATGCGCGCTCTGACGCGCGAAAATCGCTGCGCAAAAGCGAGAAGCACAGGTGTCTTTTCGCCGAGGGCGCGGCGCGTATCACGATGAAACGCTCCGAATGTGCATGCAGCGAAAGCATGAAAATTGATCGGCGGATGAGGGCCTTCGCCGGGAGCAGGCACGCTATGAAATTGCTGTTCGGGATCGCGTCCTCCGGGATTGAGAACAGTTAGCCGAAAGTTCTCTGGGCTGTCTGCTGCCATTACAGCTTCGCCCGGTTAAGGCTTCAACGGTTCAACCATTTTTAACGCGGCGAAGCCGATTAGTCATGAACCGTCGTCGCCGGGCGGCTGCGCCGCGGATCTCAATAGCGTGCGCTCAGTGTCTTCTTGATCGAGCGGTTTCACCGGTACCGCACGCCGAATCTCCGCCGGTTGCCGGTCCTGTGGTTGGACCGGGATCGCTTTCCGAATCTGTTCGACTGGGACCGCCTTTCGAATCTCTGGAGCGGATTGTGTCGTTTGGGAAGTCGGAGGATTCACGCTTGCCGTGTTGCTCGCAGACTTCACCCCATTCGTGCCGGCTCCGCTGTCACTCTTCTGAGTTTCGGCGGTTTCCGTAGCCGGCTGCGGCGTTGCGTCCGGTATGACTGTTGGCTTGATCGAATCATACGGGTCGTTGTCAGCTATGAGCGTGGGACTTTTATGGCGACCGGCATGACTTCACTCAGGTTCACAGCCAGCTCAGCGCGCGGCAAATCGCTGGAACCAAATTCGCGAGCGAGACGGGCCCGCGGTTCACCGTGGATGTTGCAGAGCTCGGTGGGCGCCTGGGCCTGTGTCGCAATCTCCATGTAAGTGGTGCGTCGTTGGACCGTATCGCCGTTGGCTGATTTCACTGCGTCGTAACATTTGTCCGTAGCCAGTTGCCCGGATCGCGAACAAATCTCGATCTGCTTCAGAGTGGACGGCTGTTTGATTTCTCGCGGCGGATAACTCTGGGCGGCGGCATTCATGATGTCGACCCAGATCGGCAGCGCCAGCTCGCGCCCGAACGCGCCGCGATAAATTTTCTGCGGCTTATCGAAACCGGCCCAGACGGCGCAGGTGAAACTGGAATCGTATCCGGCAAAGAGCGCATCAGTGAAATCGTAGGCGGTTCCGGTTTTTCCGGCGGCCGGGAATTTCTTTAGCCCAAACTGTGTGTAAGCGGCTTTTCCTGTTCCCGATTGAAGCGCATCTACGAGGCACGAATGCACTTCGTACGCGGTCTCAGGTTTGGTCACGATCTTCCGGATGCTTTGCTGCTTCCCATCCCACACCAGTGTTCCGTCTTTTTCCTCGATGCGCTCCAGAATATGCGGCGTGCTCGGTCGCCAGCCGCCATTCGGAAAAATCGTGTATCCCATCGCGAGCTCGGCCAGCGTAACTTCGCTGCTGCCGAGAAATGTCGCCGGATAAGGGCGAAGCGGAGAACGAATACCCGCCGAGGAACAAAGCTGCAACACCGCCTCGATTCCCGCATCCATCCCGATGCGGACCGTTGCGCCATTCTTCGATTTCACGAGCGCCTGCCTGGCGGTCATTCGACCTTCGTACTGGTTGTCGGCATCCTCGGGTCCCCATTCTCCGAGAATTCCCGTTGTGCCCCGATCATCACCGCGCGGTTATCCAGAGGCGAATCTTCAACTACCGAACCCGGATACATTCCTCGTTCGAAAGCCGTCGCGTAAACAAACGGCAACATTGCCGTGCCCGCAGGCCGGCGAGCCTGCAACGCTCGATTAAACTGGTTGTGCTCGAAATCGCGTCCGCCCACCAGCACAAGAATGTCGCCGCTCGCGTTATCCAGGCCGATGGCCGCGCCTTGCAAGTATCCGGGCGCAGGTTGCTCAGCCATTTTACCGCTTGCCTTGGCCTTACGAAACGACGCTGCGTAATCGGCGTAGGTCTGATGATTGTAATCAGGATGCTGCTCGGCTTGCTCCAAGTGTGCCTTTAGAGAATCCTCGGCCGCGCGCTGGAGATTGACGTCGATCGTGGTGTGAATGCGATAGCCTTCGTTTATCGCGCGATCCCATCCCACGGCTGCGATCACTTGCTGACGGATGTAATCGACGGCGTAAGTCTGGCCTTGAGCGTTTTGCCGGCTGCCGACCGCGATCTTTTCGGCGCGGGCAGCAGCGCATTGTTCACGGCTGATGAATCCATTGTCGCGCATCCGATCGAGGGCGAAGTCGCGCGTCTCGCGTGAGTTGGTCCGTTCAGACCATGGCGACAAGTCTGTTTGGGCTTTTGATCAGACCGGCCAGCGTCGCGCACTCCGCCAGCGTCATGTCGCGTGCGGACTTGCCAAAGTAGCCGCGCGCGGCTGCTTCGGCTCCGTACATGCCGCCACCGAAATAAATCCGGTTCAGATACAGCTCGAGAATTTTCTGTTTGTTGAAATTGTCTTCGATGCGCTTGGCCAGAAAAATCTCCAGCAGCTTCCGGCGGTATGTCCTTTCTTTGAGCGAGAAACTGTTGCGCGCCAGCTGTTGTGTGATGGTGCTGCCGCCCTGGCGGACATGGCCTGCCGTCAGATTTTTGAGCGCTGCGCGAATGATCCCCAGCAGATCGTAGCCGTGGTGCTCGTAAAATTTTGCGTCCTCGACTGCAATGACGGCGTTGATCAGATCGGGAGCCAACTTCTCGTAAGGGACCGTCTCGCGGTTCTCGACGTAGATTTGGCCAAAGATCTTCCCGTTGCGATCGAGAATCACACTGGCCGATTCCATTTGCTCGAGCTTGTTCAAGTCGAACGCGTTGGCCTGCGCTTTTAGATCGAAGACGACGCTGGAAAAGAAAACTGTTACAAACAGCGCCACCACCGCCAGAATCGCGACGGGAATATAAAACCACGGCCTGAAATACCATGGCCGCCGAAAGCGATAGCCCGGCGGCGGTCTGAGGTATGTGCTGGTCGGTCTCAAGCAGGCAAACGACTCTGTACCGAAGGTAGGCGCCAAACGCCCAACGCTCAACGTTCAGTTTCCAAGCGGGAGCGCAAGTTGAATATTGGAGATTGAGGCATTGGACGTTGATCGTTGCGCGTTCGACGTTCTCCAATTGAACACGCCGCTCGTTGAATCGATCCGTGAAACGATCCGTGCACAAGGTCCGCAATCGTTCGCCTGGTTCATGCAGCAGGCCCTCTATCATCCCGAGCACGGTTACTATTCGTCAGGCCGCTGCGCGATAGGCCGCAAAGGAGATTATTTCACGAACGTGAGCGTGGGGCCGCTCTTTGGGCAATTGTTGGCCTGCGCAGTTCTCCGAAATCTGGGAGCGCCTCGGCAAGATGAATGATTTCGTCATTGTCGAGCAGGGGGCGCACGACGGGCAGTTCGCGCGGGATGTTCTCGAGTTCGTGCAAAAGCGCCTGCCGGAATTCTTCGACGCGTTGCGCTACCGGATACTCGAGCCATTTCCAATTTTGGAAGAGCAGCAACGCCGGAGGCTCGAGGCGTTTGGCGATAAGGTTGAGTGGCGAGAGTCGCCGGAACCATTCACGGGCGTCCATTTTTCCAACGAACTGCTGGACGCAATGCCGGTGCGCTTGATCAGTGACGGAACGGAGAAATTGGTAGGTCTCGACGGCGACAAGTTTGTATTCGTCGAGCGGCCGGTTGATAAAACGATGTTCAATCAAGCTGCGCTCGAGTCCATCGACGAAATCGCGGCGAACTTGCAGCGTGGTTATGTGATTGCGATCGATTACGGGTTTTTGGACGAGGAGTTTGAGAGAAACGTTCAGGTTCGCGCCCGACATCGAAATCTGGATTCGCCATTCGAACAAATCGGAGACGCGGACATCACGATGTCTGTGCATTGGAGAAGCATTGTCGAGCGTGCGCAGGCAAACGGGTTGCGCGTCGCCGGATTTACCGATCAACATCATTTTCTGACGGGAATCATCTCCCAGGTCGGAGAGCGGCGACAGGGGTCAATCGCTTCTGGCTGATTCGCGCAAGGCTAAGCGCGAATTGCAAACGCTGCTTCATCCGGAAATGCTGGGCCGTGCTTTTCAGGTGCTGGCGCTTGCGAAAAATGTCGATCCGGCGCTTCGCGCCTGGCGGGTTTCAAGTTCGCACGCGAACCGCGCTTTAGTTAAGAAATTGACAATCCAGCTCTGTCACCTGGCCTCGCGCCTTTATTGTTTACAAAGAAGAATCTCAACATTCATGGCCCAGATCTTCTTCACCGGACGCCAACGTTTATTACTGGGGTAATCACCCCAAGGTTCGCAGTGCTGATTTACAAACATGGACGCGCGATTGCCCGATGCGTTCTAATAATATACGAACATAGTCCGATGGATCCGGGAAGCTCTCAATTTCAGGAACGGCTGGCACGCATGGAAGAATTGATCAATGCGCTCAACGCGGCGCCTGATTCCTCGATTTGTTTGCAGGCGCGAGAGCTGGTGCAAACCTTACTCGAGCTCCATGCCGGCGGTTTTGAAAAGACGCTCGACATGATTTACAGCTCACGCGAATCCGGCCAGACTTTGATTGATCGACTGGCGGAAGATCCCCTCATCTCCAATTTGCTGGTTTTGCACAATCTGCATCCGCTTGACTTGGAGGCGCGCGTTCGTAATGCGCTCGAATCGGTCAAACCGCGCCTCGGGCTGCACGGCGGTAGCGTGGAATTGATCGGAGTGACGCCGGAGGGTGGAATCAAATTGCGACTGGAAGGAAATTGCAACGGTTGTCCGTCGTCGCGGATAACATTGAAATCGTCGATCGAGGAAGCCATTTACGCCGCTGCACCCGATGTGACCGGATTGGAAGTTGAAGGCGCAGTAGACAATTTCGTAAACGCACCCGACGGTTTACAACCGAAATTTACAGTGTGTCCCACTGATAGCGAACAGAAACCGACAACAAAAAGAGACCCATGAGCAGAAATCCACAGCCCGTGCATGTGTCCGGAACTGCGAAGGGCGAAGAGCAGGCCCTGAAGGGTCGTGAGGCCGGTCGTGATCCAAACCGAAAATATTATCGAAGCGCGCGTGATTCGACCGGAATCAATGCTGATAAACGGGAACCCATCGTTCCCGGGATGGGGAACATTCCGCCCGCCTAGCATTACATCGCTTCATCTAACGCGAGCGCGGCTGGCGTTAAAGTTTTCCGTGAGCTCACCCCTGGCTAATTTGCGCAAGTTCGCCGGGGCCAAGCCTAAGAGGGAGTCGCTCCGCCGTGCGGCCGTCGAGCAATGCGAGCTCTGCAGCGTTCGTGTTCCGCCGCAGCATCGACATCTCCTCGAGATGACGACGCAAAGATCGTTTGCGCATGCGACGCGTGTGCGTTGCGATTTCAGGACGTGGTTGAAGGTCGTTTCAAATTGATCCCGCGCGATGCCCGTGCGTTGCCCGGCTTTGCGATGGCTGACGCCGATTGGGAGAATTTCGCGTTGCCGATCAACCTCGCCTTTTTCTTTTATAGTACGCCTAGAAAAAGATGATGGCGTATTATCCAAGTCCCGCGGGCGCCACCGAATCGCTCCTTCCGCTCGACGCGTGGGAAGCGCTGGTGAGCCAAAATCCGCCCCTGCAAAAACTGCAACCGGACGTGGAAGCGCTACTGGTCAATCGTGCGGGAAAGGCGCGAAATTATTTCATCGCGCCGATCGATAAGTGTTACGAGCTGGTCGGGACGATCCGGATGCATTGGCGCGGTCTATCCGGCGGACAGGAAGTCTGGGACAAAATCGAAAGTTTCTTCTCGGACCTGAAAGCGAATGCCTGATCTCAATTTCAAAGTAACTGGGATTGAGCCGGCCCAGCGCGGGCTCGCGCCGCTGTTGCATTTCATTTTGGAAATCACGAACACGCCTGAAACGGAAACAATCCAGAGCGTAATGCTCCAAACACAAATCCAGATTCAAGCACCGCAGCGCGTTTACGACGCGGAGGAAAAGAAAAGTTGAAGGAGCTTTTCGGTGCGCCGGAAGATTGGGGACAAACTTTGCGAACCAGGCTTTGGACGCACGCCAACACGATCGTGCCCCAATTTCAGGGACGCACGAGAACAGTCCTGGCTGTGCCGTGTACGTTCGATTTCAACGTCGCTGCCACGAAATATTTTTACGCTCTGGAGGATGGCGAAGTTCCACTACTCTTCCTTTTCAGCGGAACTGTTTTTTACGCTGCGCCGGACGGCCGATTGCAGATCCAAAAATTTCGTGGGAAAAGGAGTGCACCTGGCGCATGCCGATCGCTCGCTGGCAGGAACTGATGGAGCACCACTATCCGGATAGCGCATGGATCGCGATGCGTCGCGACGTGTTCGATCAACTCTACGAATTTAAGCGGCGCGAAGGATTGTCGTCGTGGGATGAGGTCCTTGAGCGCTTGCTCACGCCCAACGGAAGTGTGGCGTCATGAATCGCGAACTGGTCGATAAAGTTGTCCATGCCGTTCTCTACGAAGGCTACATTCTTTATCCTTACCGCGCGTCGTCGAAAAAGAACCAGCGCGAGCGTTTCACCTTCGGACGCGTTTACCCAAAACAGTACGCGCAGCGCAAAGTGATCGCGAACCGTGTTCGATGCAGACCGAATGCCTCATGCGCAATGAATCGCATGACGTATCGCTGGAAATAAACGTACGCTTTCTCCAACCATTGGCGCGAGAGACGGGTGAGCAGGTCTGGCTCGAAGCAATTGAACGCGAAGTAAAACTGGGGCCCGTTTCGTTGAGCGCGCCAATCAAGCACGGACAGGAGTTCACTTTCCCAAGTGCGCGCACGATCGATGGAACAACGGTGCGGCGGAATGAAATGATCTGCGGCCGAATTGAGCTCGAGACGCACGAGGTCGATCGAGCAGTTTCGAAGATCACAGTGCGCATTTTCAACGAAACGCCGGTGCCCGCAGACCGGGTCGAGACCCATGAAGAAGTGATCATGCGGACGTTCGCTTCCACCCACACGGTTTTGCACGCCACTGGCGGCGAATTCATTTCACTGCTCGATCCCGATCCACAATACGAAAACGCGGCGAAAGCGTGCCGGAATATCGGATGCTGGCCGGTGCTGGTGGGCGATGAAGCAAAGCACGACCGTGATACGATGTTGTCGTCCCCGATTATTCTTTACGATTATCCGAAGGTTGCCGCCGAAAGCGCGGGCGATCTTTTCGACAGCACCGAGATCGACGAAATCCTCACCTTGCGCGTCAAAACGATGACTGATGAGGAGAAATTAGAGATGCGAAATATCGACGAGCATGCGCGTCGGATTCTTGAACGGACGGAAAACCTTTCCGCGGAGCATTTCATGCAAATGCACGGGACGCTGCGCGAGGTGCGAGCGTCCAAACAGGATTTTTTAATCCGGCGCAGAAGATCGAAAGCGCGAACGTCCGCGGCGTCGATCTTAAGAAAGGCGACCGTGTCCGGATTCGTCCTAAAAAGCGCGCTGATATCATGGACATGGCGCTAGACGGAAAGGTGGGGATCATCGAAGCGGTCGAAGAGGACGTGGAGCACAACGTACATTTTGCTCTCGTTCTGGAGGATGACCCTGGACGCGACCTTGGAATGGATCGCCACATCGGACATCGATTCTTTTATTCAGCGGACGAAGTCGAACCGATTTGAGGGAACCGCCCAATTCTCGACTGGCATGAAACGCATTCTCGTCGCCGGCATCGGAAACATTTTTTCGGAGATGACGCATTCGGCTGCGAAGTCGCGGCGGAATTGGTCAAACGACCTTTGCCCGACGGCGTTAACCGTCCGCGATTTCGGTATCCGCAGTTACGATCTCGCCTACGCGATGATGGATGATTACGACGCCACGATCTTAATCGATGCTTCTCCGCGTGGCGAAACGCCCGGAACGATCTACCTGATCCAGCCGGAAATAAATATCGAGCCGACAAAAATAAACTGGACGAAGGAATTGATGAGGTAGTTAATGCTCATAGCATGAACCCAGTTCGGGCGCTGCAGTTAGTGCGCTCGCTCGGTGGCAAACCGCGCGAGGTTTACGTGGTGGGATGCGAACCTGCCGTTTTAGAGCGCGAAGACGGAGAGATGCGATTGAGCGCAATTGTTCGAGGCAGCCGTCACGCCGGCGGTGGAAATGATCGACAAGCTGATTGCCGATCTTCGCGCAGGACGATCGGCAAAATTTTCTGCGGGCAAAAATAGTTGCGACCAAACTTCGCAGCCGAGCGAAATCATATAGGAGGTACTATGGACGACACGACCAATGTAGCCCTTTTGGCATGGGAGATCCTGGGCGCGATTGTGGCTCTTATCATCATTATCGTAGTAATTGCGATGATTCCGGAAATGCGGCGTTATTTTCGACTGAAAAACATGTAGTGCCGCGCTCCTAAAAATTCAATTTTTGAAAACAGTTATGTAAAAGCAGGAGGTAAAATTATGAAAGCACCTGAGATGATCATTGCCGATCGTCCTCCGGACGTTAAAGAAATTCATGTCGTCTGGATGACGACCGGTTTGGGGTGCGACGGAGATTCCGTGTCCATAACTGCCGCCTCGCTGCCTAGCATAGAAGACGTTATCTTGGGCGCGATTCCCGGTTTGCCGAAGGTGCACCTTCATAATCCCGGTCCTGGCTTATGAAGTCGGCGACGATTTCATGAAACACTGGTTCGATGCCGAAGCCGGCAAGCTCGAGCCCTTCGTCCTCATACTTGAGGGCTCCGTGCCGAACGAGAAAATCAAGAAGGAGGGTTACTGGGCGGCGATGGGGACCGATCCGCAGACTGGTCAACCGATTACGACGAACGAGTGGATTGATAGACTCGCGCCTAAAGCAACCGCCGTGATTGCCTGTGGGACCTGCGCGACTTACGGCGGCATCCATGCCATGGAAGGAAATCCCACAGGCGCGATGGGATTGTGCGACTATCTCGGCTGGGATTGGAAATCCAAGGCCGGTCTGCCGATTGTGAATGTTCCGGGTTGTCCCGTGCAGCCGGACAACATGATGGAGACGCTGCTGTATCTTCTCTATCAGGTCGCCGGACTCGCGCCGATCATTCCGCTCGACGATCAGCTGCGGCCCACCTGGTTGTTTGGTAAAACCGTGCACGAGGGATGCGATCGGGCCGGTTATTACGAGCAAGCCGATTTCGCCAAGGAATACGGCTCGCCCAAGTGCCTGGTGAAAATTGGCTGTTGGGGTCCGGTCGTTAACTGCAACGTGACCAAGCGCGGGTGGATGGACGGCGTCGGCGGTTGTCCGAATGTCGGCGGAATTTGCATCGGCTGCACCATGCCGGGTTTCCCGGACAAATTCATGCCGTTCATGGATGCGCCGCCGGGATCAGCGCTTTCGACGGTCGGTTGTTGGTATGTGGGGTGGCGTTCTTCGGGGACTGCGCGCGATCACAAATCGCGCCGTCAACAAAGAACCGAAGTGGCGTCATCCGCGCGGCGAACTGACCACTGGATACGAACCGAAATTTTACGGACAGAGTCGCAACTAAAAGGAGATATTTATGGCTGAAGTAATCACCGCACCCAAGAGAGGGACTTCTGCACCGCAGGGGAACATCGTCGAGATGAATTGGGATCCGATCACGCGGATCGTCGGCAGTCTCGGCATTTTCACAAAAATCAACTTCGACACCAAGAAGGTAGTCGAATGTTACAGCACGTCGTCGATTTTCCGCGGCTACAGCATCTTCATGCAGAACAAAGATCCGCGCGACGCCCACTTCATTACGAGCCGGATCTGCGGCATCTGCGGTGACAATCACGCCACCTGCTCCTGTTATGCACAGCAAATGGCCTACGGAGTGAAGCCACCGCCGCTTGGTGAATGGATCGTGAATCTCGGCGAAGCAGCCGAGTACATGTTCGATCACAACATTTTCCAGGACAATCTCGTCGGCGTCGATTTCTGCGAGATGATGGTCAAGGAAACAAACCCTGGTGTTTGGGAGAAAGCGCAAAGAACAGAGGCGCCCCACGCAAAGGATCACGGTTATCGGACCATCGCCGACATCATGCACGCGTTGAATCCGTTCGAAGGCGAATTTTACCGCGAGACGCTACAAGTCAGCCGTTACACGCGCGAGATGTTTTGTTTGATGGAAGGACGCCACGTTCATCCCTCGACACTCTACCCGGGCGGTGTCGGCACGGTGCCGTCGATTCAGGTTTTCACCGATTACATGGTGCGTCTGGCGCATTATGCCGAGTTCATGAAGCGCTGTCTGCCGTTGCATGACGACTTGTTCGACTTTTTCTATGAGGCATTGCCGGGGTACGAGCAAGTCGGCCAACGCCGCGTCCTGTTAGGCTGCTGGGGTTCGTTCCAGGACCCGGACGTTTGCGATTACAACTACAAGACCATGAACGAATGGGGCAAGGCGATGTACGTCACGCCCGGTATCGTGGTAGACGGCGAGCTCGTCACCACCAATCTCGTCGATATTAACCTCGGCATCCGTATTCTGCTTGGCTCCTCATATTATGAAGATTGGGGTGAGAACGGTGAAGTATTCGTAAAGAACGATCCGTTAGGCAATCCAGTCGATCGTCGGCATCCCTGGAACCAAACCACTATTCCTAAACCGCAGAAACGTGACTTCGCCGGTAATTACACCTGGGTAATGTCGCCGCGCTGGCTCGATAAACGCACCGGCGACCACCTCGCACTGGACACCGGTGGCGGCCCGATCGCACGCCTGTGGGCGACAGCGCTCGCCGGTTTGGTTGATATCGGCTACGTCAAAGCGCCCGGCGACAAAACGGTGCGCATTCGTTTGCCGAAGACGGCGACAAAACCGGAAGTCGAATTTACCTGGCGCATTCCGAAATGGAGCAACGCGATCGAGCGCGATCGTGCTCGCACCTATTTCCAGGCGTATGCCGCGGCCTGCGCTTATTATTTCTTTGAGAAGGCAATCGCGGAGGTGCACGCTGGACGCACGGCCACGTTCACACCTTTCAAAGTTCCGGACGAAGCCATCGGTTGCGGATTTCACGAAGCTGTCCGCGGTGTTCTTTCGCATCACCTGGTCATTCGCGGCGGCAAGATCGCAAATTATCATCCGTATCCTCCCACTCCGTGGAACGCTAATCCGCGCGATATTTATGGAACACCAGGACCGTACGAGGACGCCGTGCAAAACACGCCGATCTTTGAAGACAACGGTCCTGACAAATTTAAGGGCATCGACATCATGCGCGCTGTGCGCAGCTTCGATCCATGCCTGCCATGCGGTGTTCACATGTATCTCGGCGGCGGCAAGGTGCTGAAGAAAATGCACACGCCGACGGGCCTCGCCGGATTGGCTCACTGATTCATGGCTAACGAAGGCGGAATACAGGCGACGATCGAAGCGTCGCCGGATGAGATCTACGACATCGAGCTCGAGCACAGTTTGCTCGAAGCGAATGAAAAACTTGCAAAGGAGAATCGCGCCTTGTTGGACCAACATGGAACAACAGCGATCGATTTCATGGGCGCGATTGGATCCGGCAAGACTACACTGATCGCGAAGCTGGTCGAAAAATTGAAGGACAAAATGGGTGTTGCCGTATTCAACGGCGATGCGACGACCAGCAACGACGCCGACGCAATCGCAAAACAAAATGTGCCGGTTGTTCAGATCGCCACCATCAACGGTTGCCATCTTGATGCGAATCTTGTCGGCAAAGGCCTGCGCAAGATTGACATCGACAAGGTGAAGCTGCTTTTCATCGAAAACATTGGGAACCTGATTTGCCCGGCCGAGTTTCCATTGGGCTCAAAGGCGCGCGTGGTCGTAGTCAGCGTTACCGAGGGACCTTGGATGGTGCGCAAACATCCTCATATGTTTCTTGGCGCGCAGCTTGTCGTGATTAACAAGATCGACATGGCGAAGGCGATGGACGTGAGCGTTGAAGACCTGGCGAGCGACGTGCACAAACTGAAGCCCGATATCAAAGTCATTCCGACTAGTTGCAAAACCGGGAAGGCGTTGAGAAAGTCGCCGCCGCTTTGCTCGCGGTCTAAATTCCATGCACGAGTTCTCGATCGCCGCGAGCCTGGTCGAGAAACTTTCCGAATTCGTTCGCGAAAATCCGGACAAGAGAATTTTCGAAGTTCGGCTTGAGATCGGCGAGCTCAGCCACATCGAGCACGATCAGCTGCGCTTTTGTTATGAATCGATCACCAAAGAAACGCCGCTTGAAGGATCGAGTTTAAAAATCGACAAGGTCGAAGCGTTTGTGGAATGCCCGCATTGCTCCTATCGCGGGCGGCCGAAATACTGGGACGATATTCTGGCAGGTGCACCCGTTGTGACCTTTCAATGCCCGTCGTGCGGCAAGACTGTCGAGGAAACACAGGGCAAAGAATGCGCTATCAAGTCGGTGAAGTTTAGCCAGATCCAACCGGTGCCGTCATGACTCTGCTTTCAATTCTATTTCTCGGCTTTTTTCTCGGCATGCGGCATGCCACCGACTCCGATCATGTGGTTGCGGTAACAACTATTGTCAGCAGGCAACGTCAAATCGGCACTGCGGCCATGACCGGAATTTTCTGGGGAATCGGACACAGTATCACCCTGCTCGTCGTAGGCGGAGCGATCATTTTGTTCGGTGTTGTAATCCCGAAACGTCTCGGAATGGGACTGGAATTTTGTGTGGCGCTCATGCTGATTTTACTTGGGTGGCTGAATTTGCGCGCGTTTAGGCGCAGCGTGGATTCGGTTTCTCCAAACGAGCACGTTCACGAACATATCCATCGACACGGAGATTTCATTCACAGCCATCCGCACGGGCATAACCCGGAAAATCACGGGCACACTGAAAGCGAAGTGCCGACCGCCCGTTTAGATCGACGCTTTGGTCGGTCGCACTTCTATCGTATCCTCAGGCCGATCATCGTGGGCGTTGTGCACGGCCTGGCTGGCTCTGCTGCAGTTGCGTTACTCGTCTTGCCCGTTATTCGCGATCCAATCTGGGCCCTGCTCTACCTGTTAATCTTTGGCGTCGGCACGATAGCGGGAATGATGTTGATTACAGCGGCCATCGCCGCTCCGATCACGTATTCAGCAAATCGATTTCGCCTTTTTAGCCGTTACGTGGGCGCTGCAGCCGGCATGCTCAGTTTGATTTTTGGTTTGTTCCTCTTCTATCAAATCGGTTTTGTTGACGGCTTGTTTCGTTAGCCGAAACGGCTCGCCATGAATTGCGAGCGCTTGAAGGTCATCGTGCGCGGCGCCGTCCAGGGCGTCGGTTTTCGCCCGTTCGTTTATCGACTCGCATCCGAGCTGAAGCTCAAAGGCTGGGTTTCGAATTCTTCCCAAGGCGTGTTCGCAGAACTGGAAGGTCCGCCGCACCGCTGCTGGATGCCTTTTCGATTCGGCTCAGAAAGAAAAACCGCCGCGGGCTATCATTCAAAGTCTTGAATCATCTTTTCTTGACGCAATCGGTTACAGCGGATTCGAGATCAGGGAAAGCGAGACTGCTGGCGATAAGTCCGCGTTGATTCTCCCCGATATCGCGACGTGCGTGGATTGCCTCCGCGAGGTTTTCGATTCAACGAACCGCCGTTTTCGCTATCCATTTACCAACTGCACAAATTGCGGCCCGCGATTTTCAATCATAGAAGCGCTGCCTTACGACCGGGCGAACACGTCGATGAAAAAGTTCATGATGTGCCCGGATTGCGAGCGTGAATATCACGATCCGCTTCGACCGCCGTTTTCACGCGCAGCCGAATGCTTGTCCCCGGTGCGGCCCTCAATTGCAATTGTGGGACGAAAACGGCGGCAACGCTTTCAGAGAAGGACGACGCTTTGCGAAGAGCGGCCGACGCGATTCGCTCCGGCAAAATTGTGGCGCTTAAAGGCATCGGTGGTTTTCAACTAATCGTCGATGCGCGCAACCGAGCAGCGGTCGTTCGTCTGCGTGAACGGAAACATCGCGAAGAGAAACCGTTCGCGCTCATGTATCCTTCGCTCGACGCCGTTCGAGCCGATTGTGAAGTCTCTGAGCTCGAGGAACGCTCGCTCCTTTCACCCGAGTCACCGATTGTTTTGGTCAAGCGCGACCACTGGGCGGGCCAAGCTAACGGCTCGGCGAGCCGTCTCCACCAATTGGCTGAAGCTGTCGCGCCGCGAAATCCGAATCTTGGCGTCATGCTGCCGTATTCGCCGCTGCATCATTTGCTCATGCGCGAACTGAGTTTCCCGATCGTCGCGACGAGCGGCAACCTGAGCGACGAACCAATCTGCATCGACGAACACGAAGCGTTGCAAAGATTGCACGGCCTCGCGGACCTATTTCTTGTCCACGATCGTCCGATCGTACGTCACGTGGATGATTCAATTGTGCGCGTCATTTGCGATCGTGAAATGGTCCTGCGTCGCGCTCGCGGCTACGCGCCGCTTCCCATCGCGGTTAGATCCAAGATTGAGAACCGGGAATCGAAAACTGTTCTTGCCGTCGGCGCGCATTTGAAAAACACGGTCGCGCTAAAAATCGATAACAACATTTTCATCAGCCAGCACATCGGCGATCTGGAAACGAAACAAGCGTACTCCGCGTTTCAACATTCAGCGCAGGATCTGCCGCGCCTTTACGACGCCAGGATCGATATCGTCGCCTGTGACATGCATCCGGATTATCTTTCGACGAAATTCGCGACGCAGCTCGGATTGCCTAACAATGCCCATCCAACACCATTTGGCGCACGTCGTCGCATGCATGGCAGAAAATGAGATCGAACCGCCGGCGCTTGGCGTGGCATGGGACGGCACCGGCTACGGCTTGGACGGAACGATCTGGGGCGGCGAATTCTTACTCGTCAAAGGAGATGGATCTTTCGAACGCGTCGCGCATTTCAGACAATTTCGGTTACCGGGCGGCGATCGCGCGATTAAGGAGCCGCGTCGCAGCGCCTTGGGACTGCTTTACGAGATCTTCGGCGACGGCGCATGGGATTTCCCACCAGTTGATGGCCGATCTTTCCGAACAAGAGAAATCGCTGCTTCGGCAAATGTTGGAAAAACAGATCAACGCGCCACTCACATCCAGCGTGGGCCGATTATTCGATGCCGTGGCGGCGCTGGTCGGTCTGCGTCAGGCATCGAGCTTTGAAGGGCAAGCTGCAATGGAGCTGGAATTTACACGGCGGAAGCACATTCGCGGCTGCGTATTCATTCATGGTGACAGATGAATTGCCAATTGTTGTGGATTGGGCGCCAGCCATTCTGCGAGCTGGTCGATGACGTCGCCGGCGTGCAGGACGCCGGCCTGATTTCGGCGAAATTTCACAACGGGTTGGTTGAGGCCGCGGTCGATGTCGCAAAGAAAATCGGTGAGTCGAAGATCGTTCTGAGCGGTGGTTGCTTTCAAAATCGTTATTTAACTGAACGGATCGTCGAGCGTCTTCGCGAAGAAAATTTCCGGCCCTACTGGCACCAACGGATTCCGCCCAATGACGGCGGGATTTCGGCGGGCCAGTGCGTGGCGGCAAGCCAAAGCGCAAAAATGAACTGACCAACCGATTGAATGATGAACTTGATTTACGGAGAAGTTGTGGGCCTCAATGAGCGCGACCCAATGAAAATGGCGCGAATTAAGATTGCCGGCGCAATTAAGGAAGTTTCAATTGGGCTACTGACCGGCGTCCGAATTGGTGATAGGGTTTTGTTATGCGACGGCGTGGCCATCGCGAGAGTGGACGAACAGACCTCTGATTATGTGTCTGGCGATTCCAGGTAAATTGATCGAGATCGCGAGCGATCCGAACGGCGTTCGAATGGGCAAAGCGAACTTCGGCGGAATTGTGAAACAGGTGTGTCTCGAATACACCCCGGAAGTTCAAACCGGCGACTACGTCCTGGTTCACGTCGGCTTCGCCCTCAGCAAAGTGAACGAGGAAGAAGCCGCGCGCACCTACAAACTTCTCGAAGAAATGAAGCAACTCGGCGAACTCGATACACCAGAAGTGGATCCGTGGTCGACCGCCGAAGCAGGCAAGCTCCTCATGAAATTTCTCGACGAATATCGCGACGAAGCGCTGGCGACAAAGATCGTCGACGAACTTCGTCGCATAGCCACCAAGCCATGGGTCTTGATGGAGGTCTGCGGCGGACAAACGCACACCATCGTCAAGTATGGGATCGACCGTTTGTTGCCGGACACAAATCGAGCTCGTGCACGGACCCGGCTGTCCGGTTTTGCGTCACGTCCCTCGAGATGATCGATAAAGCCCACGCCATCGCGCAGCGACCGGATGTAATTTTCTGCTCATTCGGTGACATGCTCCGCGTGCCCGGCTCAAAAGATGATCTATTGATCCTGAAATCACGTGGCGCCGATATCCGCGTGGTGTATTCGCCGATCGATTGTTTAAAGATCGCGCGCGCAAATCCGGACAAGAAAGTGGTTTTCTTTGCGATCGGTTTCGAAACGACCGCGCCAGCCAACGCGATGTCGGTTTTTCAGGCGCAGAAACAGGGAATCAAAAATTTCTCGATTCTCGTTTCACACGTGCTCGTTCCTCCGTCGATCGCATCGATCCTTCAATCGCCACTGAATCGGGTGCAGGGATTTCTCGGGCCCGGCCACGTTTGCACGGTAATGGGCTACCGCGAATACGAACCAATTGCCGACGCGTTTCAAAGTTCCGATCGTGATCACCGGATTCGAGCCGATCGACATTCTGCGAAGGCGTTTTAATGACTGTGCGCCAGCTGGAAGCCGGCATGCACGAGGTGGAAAACCAATATCCGCGAGTCGTTCAACGCGACGGAAACCGCGTCGCGCAGAATCTGGTGAATGAAGTTTTCGAAGTGTGCGACCGCAAATGGCGCGGCGTCGGTTCAATTCCAAAAAGCGGCTACAAATTGCGCTATGAATTTCGCGATCACGACGCCGACCGGATTTTCGACACAAAGGAAATCGACACGAAGGAGCCGGAGATTTGCATCAGCGGCCTCGTGCTCAAAGGCGTGAAGAAGCCGCACGATTGTCCGGCGTTTGGGAAAGCAATGCACTCCCGAGACATCCGCTGGGCGCGACCATGGTTTCGGCCGAAGGCGCGTGCGCGGCGTATTACGCTATACGGACGGCATCTGGAGAAACGTGAGAACTGCGATCGCCGCACCATGACGACGGCTAGTCGATAAACAAGATCGACAAATCGACCGAAAGCTTCCGCGACAAGATTCTGCGCAAATGCGGCGAGAGCGTGGAGATGAAGGAGAAGTTTTTCGAGAAATATGCCGACGACATCGAACGACTGAGCCGCGACATGGCGAAACGGTTCGCTGATGGAAAGAAACTTCTAACGATGGGAAACGGTGGCAGTTTGGCCGATGCCGATCCATTTCACCGTCGAATTTACTCATCCGATAATTGAGAAGCGCGCAGCTTTTCCGGTCATATCGCTGGTGAACGACATAGCCACGATGACAGCGGTGGGTAACGACATCGATTTCTCGCGCGTGTTCGTCAATCAATTGCGTTTGTTGGGCCAACCCGGGGACATGGCGCTGGCGGTAAGCACAAGCGGTAAGTCGCCAAATCTGATTTACGCGTTGGAAGAAGCGCGCAAGCGAGGCAAATGCTCACCATCGCCTGGGGCGGAAAGGACGGTGGGCGTTTCCCTGAGCTAGCGGATTACTGTTTCATCGTGCCGTCGCTACAGCATCCACCGGATTCAGGAAGTGCATGCCACGCTGGTGCACGTGCTTTGGGATTTGATCCACATCGCGCTCGGCGCCGAAGATGTCATTTGAGTGATGGACGACGCCTCGCTTCTCGGCGCTTCCTGTCCGCTGCCGATCACCAATTACAAGGAGATTGTCCTCGCTCACGGCAGCGGCGGAAAACTGAGTCACCAATTGATCGAAAAGATGGTGTTGCCGCAGTTTCGCAACGAACTGCTCGAGCCACTCCACGACGGCGCAATTTTTCGTTGAACGGCGAACGCGTCGCGTTCAGCACCGATTCGTTCGTGGTCAGTCCGATCTTTTTCCCGGAGGCGATATCGGAAAACTCGCCGTTCACGGAACGGTGAACGATCTCGCGATGTGCGGAGCGCGCCCGCTTTATCTCTCGGCCAGTTTTATCCTGGAAGAAGGTCTGCCGATGGAAGATTTCTGGCGCGTCGTCCAATCGATGCACGCTGCTGCCGATTCCGCCGGTGTGAAGTTGGTCACTGGTGATACGAAGGTGGTTGATCGGGGCAAAGCAGACAAGATTTTCATCAACACTTCCGGCATTGGTGTCGTGCCGAACGACGTAAACATCCATCCGGCACGCGCAACCGTTGGCGACAAAATCATTGTTAGCGGTCCGATCGCGGTGCATGGCATTGCTATCATGTCAGTGCGCGAGGGATTGGAGTTCGAAACCGAGATTGCCAGCGACAGCGCGCCGTTGCATGAACTCGTCGCTGCGATTCTTGCTAACGGGATCGACATCCACGTATTGCGTGATCCCACTCGTGGCGGCGTAACCAGCGCGCTCACCGAGATCGCGCAGACGGCAAAAGTCGGCATGCTCCTCGATGAAGCATCGATCCCAATAGACGAAGAAGTAAAAGGCGCGTGCGAAATTCTCGGACTGGATCCGCTTTATGTGGCGAACGAAGGCAAATTGCTCGCCATCGTTGCGCAGGAAGACGTCGATTCCGCGTTGAAGGCTCTGCGTGCACACTCGTTAGGCAAAGACGCCACAGTCATCGGCGGAGTCGTGAACGAACATCCCGGATTCGTGATGATGAAAACGCGCGTCGGCGGCACCCGGGTGGTGGACATGCTCTCGGGCGAACAGCTCCCCGGATCTGTTAGAAGTTGTTCAACCGAAAGTTTGTGTGCGCATACGCATTGCCTTGCGGCTGCTCGTTGGCCCCGCGGCTGGGTGCCGCTGAATCATTAGAAAAATCAGTCGAACGGTTCGGCGAACTCCGTCTACTTAAAAAGCGCCGGCAATTTCAGGAGCGTGTTCCAGATTCCCCACGCCAGTGGAATGCCGACGACGAGCCAGTAAATGAAAAGTTTGCAGCCAGTTTCCGGCGCATTGGATTCGGTCAGCCATAATATCCTCTTACGGTTTCCGATTTTGTCTGTGAAAGTAATAGCGCTCATTCACTGGACGGACAGAAAGATTGCAGAATCAATCCGATGACGAGCAATCCGGCCATTAAATACATCGTCGGCGCATAAAGCCCAACGCCGTTCGCTCCGCGCCCTTTCAAATACTCACGGATGTAATTCACCAGGACGGGGCCGAGGATGCCGGCAACCGACCATGCAGTGAGCAGACGGCCGTGGATGGCGCCGACCTGCATCGATCCGAACAGATCTTTCAAGTAAGCCGGAATAGTGGCGAACCCTCCACCGTACATGCTCAAAATGACCACGCACACCGCGACGAAGAATAAGTCGTTGCCCATATGACCGGAAAAGGGAATCAGGGAGTAAAGCACAGCTCCTAACAGAAGGTAGACGACGTAAATGAACTTACGGCCGGTAAAATCGCTGGTGGACGCCCAGACAAAACGGCCCGCCATGTTGAAGAGGCTCAGCAAGGCAACGAAGCCACCGGCTGCAGCCACAGTAATTTTCCCGGGAAACATCTCCTGAATCATGGGCGAGGCTTGCTCGAGAATTCCGATGCCGGCGGTGACGTTGAAACAGAGCACCACCCACAGCAGCCAGAACTGCGGCGTGCGCCACGCGCAGTCGACCGTGACGTTTTCCGTGGTGATCAAACCCTGCGAGTGCGTCGGCGGCGTGTAGCCGGCCGGTTTCCAGTCGTCCGCCGGCACGCGCGCGATGAGCGAACCGAAAACCATGAAGCAAAAATAAATGATGCCCATGGCCAGAAAACTTTCGCCGACACCGGTCGCTGGTCGCGCGATTTGAAATGATCCATGAGCAGCAAACTGAGGTTCGAACCGATGAAGGCGCCGCCGCCAAATCCCATGATGGCCATGCCGGTCGCCATACCCGGGCGATCGGGAAACCATTTCACCAGAGTCGAAACCGGCGAAATGTAACCCAGACCGAGCCCGCAACCGCCAATCACCCCGTAACCAAGATAGATGATCCAAAGTTGGTGCCACCAGACGCCAAAAGCGGAAATGATAAAGCCGCCGCTAAAACAAAGAGCGGCGGTAAACATAGTCTTGCGTGGTCCAACGCGTTCGACCCAGCGGCCGAAAATCGCAGCTGAAAGTCCGAGAAAAAAATGGCGAGACTGAAAATCCACGCGAGCGACGGCTGCGACCAATCATCAGGCGCGGACTTGGTAACACCAATGATTTTGGTGAGCGGCAACTTGAAAACGCTGAACGCGTAAACTTGTCCAATGGAAAGATGGACGGCGAGCGCTGCGGGAGGAAAAAGCCAGCGATTATAGCCAGGATCCGCGACGGTTTGTTGTCGATCAAAAAGCCCATCCAAAGTAAAGTCGCCATT